>Ga0111171_1081_pt1 | contig 13721 bp, 20 predicted proteins | sample DeeMarSWOR324_28_FD_80232 | JGI IMG/M metagenome (GOLD analysis project Ga0111171, IMG submission 80232) | Acidithiobacillales bacterium SM23_46 | reverse complement strand
GCGGGGAGATAGAGGGCGAGCCACAACATGATCCACCTCCACTATCACCGGGCCGGTCGGCCAGCCGCCCCGGCGCTTGAGAATATGCACCGCGACACGCGCGCCTTCACCGATCGGACCGAGGTGAGGGCCGCAGGCCATGGATGGCCTGTTTGCGGTTTCAAGGCTCGCCGGTTCGAGCTTCAAGCGCAGCGCCGCCGGGGATGCTTCCTCGATACTGCGAATGGAACGAAACAGAATCCCAAGCGATTCACCCGCCTCGGCGGCAAGTTGCAAGCGCCGCAGGGCCTTGGAGTCGGCGTGTGCCAGCCAGGCGAGCACCACGCTCGCCGTCCCGGCACGCAGCGCCTGCTCTACCGCCCAGAGCCCTTCCTGCGCGTTGCGCGGATGCACGATGAGCACGCGCGCGAGATTGACACCGGCACGCGCCAGCGCCGGCGCGTACGGAACGTGCGGCGGCGCGACGAACACCAGCCAGCGTTCGTCCTCCGTGGCGCGTGCCAGCGCGGGCATGAGCAGGGAAAGCTCGCCGATACCTTCGCGCGGGATCACGATCTCGGTGAGCGCACCGCGCGGCAACCCCCCGCCCGGCAACAGCGCGTCGAGCCCGGGAAAACCCGAGGGCAGCGCCTGCACAGGGGGAGCGGCATCGCCGCGCCAGATGTCGGCGCGTTGCAAAATATCCGGCAGATTCATCGTGGCCTGGTGCGGATGACGCCAACGCCGATGCCTTCAATGGCAAACGGCTCGCGGCGCAGATCGACCTCGATCGGCTCGAAGTCGGGATTCTCGGGCAGCAGCCGCACCGTATGGCCGCGGCGTTGGAAACGCTTGACCGTGACGTCGCTGTCGAGGCGTGCGACCACGATCTGGCCGCTAGTCGCCTCGCTGGTGCGGTGCACGGCGAGCAGGTCGCCGTTCAGGATGCCGGCATCGCGCATGCTGTGGCCACGCACGCGCAGCAGGTAATCGGCGCCCGGACTGAACAGGCGCGCATCGACCTGGTAGCGCTCCTCGACGTTTTCCTCGGCGAGAATCGGGCTGCCTGCCGCCACCCGCCCCACCACGGGGAGTCCCGGCTCGGCCGCATCCATGCCGCGCGGGGTCTTCAACACGCGGATGCCACGCGAGAGGCCGGGAATCATCTCGATCGCGCCCTTGCGCGCCAGCGTGCGCAGGTGCTCCTCGGCCGCATTCGGTGAACTGAAGCCAAAGGCCTCGCAAATCTCGGCACGGGTCGGCGGGCGGCCGGCCTCGGCCAAAAACTTGCGGATCAGGGCCAGAATCTCGGCCTGGCGCTTGGTGAGGGGTTCCATGCCGAATACTGTATATCCAAACAGTTGCCTGAGTCCAGCGCCCCTCCCGCTACCGTCCTGGCCGGCTTGCTTTCCTTTTCCTGCGCCCGGCAGTTGAATATGCGGGCTAACCAACGTCCCGCACCTGCCTGACGAACCGGCGTACTCATAAGGAATATGCCAAAATGAGCTACTCCCTCGTAGTCAAACAAACCTCGAACCATCTGCACGCCGTGGTCACCGGCGACAACACCGTCGAAACCGTACGCCGCTATCTCGACGAGCTGGCCCAGGTCTGTGCACGGCATGGCTGTGCCCGCCTCCTGATCGAGGAGAATCTCGATGGTCCGAGTTTCAGTACGACCGATGTCTACTCGGTCGTGGTCGAAGCTGCCCGGAAGGTTCCGTCATCGCTCCGGGAAATCGCGTTTGTCGATGCAAATCCGGAGCACCTGCTCGAGAACGTGGCATTCGCGGAAACGGTTGCGGTCAACCGCGGCGTCAATGTGCGGCGCTTCGAGACCGTGGCGCAGGCAGTCCACTGGCTCCGCAGCGGCGCAGAGGCCGATCCCACCGATTCACCGACGTAGCGCGCCGCCCAACCGGATCGAGAGAGAACAGACCATGAATCTACAGGCCCTGCTGGTGTTCCTGGTAATCGGCGCCATTGCCGGATGGATCGCGGGACTGCTGATGAAGGGCAGGGGCTTCGGATTCGCCGGCAATGTCGTAATCGGCATCATCGGCGCGATCATCGGTGGCTTCTTGTTCGGCCTGCTCGGCATCCATGTCGGCGGGTTTCTCGGCGCGATCGCCATGGCCACCATCGGCGCGGTGCTGCTGCTCTGGCTGATCGGCCTGATGAAAAAAGGCTAGTCCATGCGCATCATGCATCCGGGTCCCGGCGCTCGCGCATGTCTGTAACGATTGCGGCAAGGCCAAGACCGAGTCGCGCGTCGAGCGAACGCGCCAACGACAGCAGCCGCGACCATTGCGGAAAGTAGCGTTCGCTCTTCAACGCAAACGCGATCAGGTTCCCGCTGTCGCATGATTTGGCCCACCACACCCGCCCGCCGAACACCCGGCGAAGACGCCTCAGATATGCGCCGCGGTGCTGGTCGTTTCCCCAGAGATTGACGACCAGCACGCCCTGCTCGCTCAACGCCCGCCAGCAATCGGCATAGAAAGATTCCGTGCACAGGCGATCGGGCAGGCCTTGCGCATCGTAGCCATCGAGTAGAATGACATCGGCCTCGAGATCGCCCGCGGCGCAACCGCTTGTCCCGCGCGCGCCTGCACTCGTGTATCCCTGCACATCGCCCGCGGCGAGATACGTCGAGGCGTCCGCCTGGACGACACGAAAATGCTCATTGTCGGGCGGTACCCGAAACTGCTCGCGCAACGCGATCACATCCGGTTCGATTTCGAGTGAAGTGATGCGTGCTTCGGGCAAGTGGCGATAGCAGTACTTTGAGAGCGAGCCGCCGCCGAGTCCGACGATCAGGATGGTCCGGGGCTCGGCGCAGAACAGCAGGAAACCCATCATGGCGCGCGTGTAGCCGAGGTCCAATCCGAAAGGTTCGGAAAGACGCATCGAACTCTGCACCACCCCACCACCGAAAGACAGGGAACAGACGCCCCCCGCCTCCTCGACGCGCGGCTTTCCCCAGCCATCAAGCACGATCCGCACAAACTTGTCGACAGTGGGCAGGATGCGCCGGATCATGGCGGTCTTCTCAGTGCATCATCTTGCTGAAGCAGCGCACGATAGCGCGCGACGCGCTCGTCCTCATCGCCCAGCAGCTCGAAGATGGCAAGCAACCCGCTTCGGCCGGCATCCTGGCGAAAGCCGCGCTCGCGTCGCGCGATTTCAAGCAGTTGCTCCATCGCTCCATCGTAGTCATTCGCCACTAGCCGCACTGCACTGAGCTGATAACGTGCTTCCAGGTCCCCGGCATCTGCGGCGATCGCATCGCGCAGCGCATCCTCGGACGGCGCGTCGCGCGCGGCACGCAGGAACGCGACATGCGCGGCAAGTTGGCGAAGCTCCGGCATCGCGCGCGCCTCGGGCGGCAGGGCCTGCAACAGATCGTCGGCCTGCGCGTAACGGCCCTGCAGCACCAGCAATTTCGCCACCTGTAGAGGCGCACGCGCGTCCTGCGGATCTGCCAGTGCCGCTTCTGCGGCAAGACGCACCGCGCCGGCGGTGTCGCCGCGCGAATGCGCGGCCAGTGCGCCCTGCAAAAGCGTTTCCGATGTATCCGGCAGTTGCTTGCGGATGAACCGGCGCACGCTGTCTTCGGACTCAGCGCCATGCAGCGTGTCCACCACCGTGCCCTGGCGGTAGACCTTGACGGTCGGGATGCTGGTCACGCCATGCGAGCGCGCGAGCTGGCCGAGCTCGTCGGTATTCAGCATCACCAGCAGGAAACGCCCGCCGAATTCGCTCGCCAATCGAACGAGCCGCGGCATTAGCATCATGCACGGGCCGGCGCGCGGCGACCAGTAGTTCACCAGGACCGGGCCCTTTTCGGAATTCTCGAGCACCAGGCGGGGAAAATTCTCCGCGGTCGCGTCGAAGACATACGGATCATTGGCCATCGTGAGGGCAACGCGGCCCGGGGGGGACCGGACCATCCGTCCAGACTAAATGGCTCCGCATATTTCTTCAATGCGGGAAAGCGCCATGGAGCCGTTCACGACCATCCATGACCGGGTGCCGTCGACGATGCGTGCGAGACTGGAAGATTGCCGATCTGCCGACTGGTTTTGATCCCGCGCGTGAATTGCATACGATAGACCACCGGTGGAGACCCGACCTTTTCCCAGAAACAATGTGACACCGAAGGAGGCCCCATGCATCGCATCTCAACGTTTCTCACCGCTACCGCCATTGTCATCGCGGCCGCACCGGCCTTTGCGGACAATGACATCATCACCGTCAAGCAGATGTCGATGGAACTGGCGCGCGATATCGCGCAGGGCGCGGTCGATGCGTGTCGAGCGCAAGGCTACCAGGTGGCGGCCACGGTCGTTGATCGTGGCGCCGCCCCGCAGGCCATCCTGCGCGACATGTATGCCCCGTCTTTCACCATCGAGATATCCCGGAACGCGCCGACATCCGCCAGGAGATGAACCATGTGACCGGCATCCTGGTACTGGATGGCGCCGTGCCGATCCGCGCAGCCGGTGCGCTGGTCGGGGCGGTGGGTGTCGCCGGTGCTCCGGGCGGCGAGAAAGACGAGGCCTGTGCCAGGAAGGCGGTGGAAGCCATTCAGGACAAACTCGACTTCGCCGAATGACCGGTTAGCGGTGGTTGCCAGACAACAAGCCCCACATTGCCGGGGCCTGTCGCGCGAACGCTGGATTGCCTAAACCGGGCGCAGGCGCGAACCCGGATTATGCTGAATGCTGACGCCTTCGCGGAAGCGCCCGCGCCGCGGCCGGTCGTCAGACCATTGCGCGCCGGATGCGCTTCTTGAGGTTGTGGATCTCGCGCAGCACGGGCGCCAACCCGGCGTTCTTGAGCGCGTGGATCTTGGTCTTGATCGCCGTCTTGTCGATCCCGACCGCGTGGTGATGCACATGCGGATCAATGCCGAGCGCCGTGCACAGTGCCAGCAGCAGGTGGTCCTTGTTCATCTGGGTGGCGCCCTTGACTGCCTCGTGCTCGATCTCCTTGGAAATCTCACGCAACTCGGCCACGGTCTTGTGCTTCAGTTCCTCGTACGTGTGCGACATGCTGGGGTCTCCTTGTTTGACAAAGAATCCGTCTTCGCGCTCAGTTACTCTTTAGCGGGAACACAGGTCGTTTCTCGCGCGACTCGTAGTACGGCATCATCTTGGGCGCGAGCTCGGCCAGCGTTTCCTGGCGGCGCGCCGGTGCCGGATGGGTGCTCAACCAGTCGAACTTGGACTCGCCAGCACCGCTTGCCTTGCCCATCTTTTCCCATAGCGTCACCGCCGCATAGGGGTTGTAACCCGCGCGCGCGGCGAGCTCGATGCCGATGCGATCGGCCTCGGTCTCGGCGGTACGGCTGTTCGGCAGCTGAATCGCGAGCGCCGCCGCGAGCGCCGCGCCGGTCAGCGCAACTCCCGGACGATCAGATGTCACGGCAATGGCGGTAACGGCGATATTCGTTGCCAGCGCAATCGACATCTTCTCTACGGTGTGCGAGGACAGCGCGTGCGCGATCTCGTGGCCCATGACCTGCGCCAGTTCATCGTCGGTCGGCTTGATCTGCTCGATCAGGCCCGTGTAAACCGCCATCTTGCCGCCAGCCATGCAGAACGCATTTACCGTCTTGGGATCGTCGATGATCTTGACCTCCCATTTCCAGTCCTTGGTCTCGGGGCGATAGCGAATCGCCTGCGCCACTAGCTTGCCAGTCATCAGGTTGATGCGGTCCCGCAACGCCTTGTCGCGATTGATACGCCCTTCCTGCTCAAGCGGCGCCATCATCTGCGTGTACGCCTGGGCTGATGAAGAGATTGCGCTGCTCTCCGACACAAGCATCAGTTGACGGCGGCCAGTCACCGGATTGGCTGCGCAGGCAACCACGGTGGCGGCGCACACCGCCAGCGTCACACCCTTGGACCACTCAGGCAATTTCATTCAGGCATTCTCACTTCTCGCGGGCCGATACCAGATATTCAATACGATTGTACCGAATTCACTCGAGGGCCGGCGTGCCGGCCTGCGCCGTTTCGCGATGATTGGTCCGGAATTCGCTCGGTGACTGCCCGGTCCAGCGGCGAAAGGCGCGGGTAAAATTCGCCGGATCCGCGAAACCCAGCAGGTAGGTTATTTCGCCGACCGACAGGCGCGAGGTACCGACATATTGACGGGCCAGTTCGCGCCGGGTGTCTTCCAGCAGCTGGGCAAAACTCGTCTGCTGCTCGCCAAGCTTGCGTTGCAGGCTGCGCACGCTCAGGTGCAGCGCATCGGCCATCGCCTTGGCGGTCACACGGCCCGATGGCAGCATCTCCACTAGCCGCGCCTTTACCTGCATCGCCACCTCGTGGCGATCGAGGTGCGCGAGGTAGCGGACGACCACCTCCTCGCTCGCGCGCGCCAATTCAAAGTTTCCGGTTGGCAGTTGGCGCTCGAGTTCGGCGCGATCCAGCACCATCAGATTGTCCGGCGAACCGAATTCGACCGGCGCGCGCACGAGCGCTTCAAAGCGATCAAGACACGGCGGATTCGGGCGCGTAAGGCGCATGCGCTTGGGACGGAACGTTTCGCCGCAGCTCGCCCGGCACATCACGAGCAGCGCCGCCGCCGCGGCATCGCCGGCGGCCGGTGCAACATCGATTGACGGGTCCGTGACGCCCCAAACGACTTCCGCCTCGTCGCCCGCCCGCACGAGCCGCATGCTAAGACCGGTCGAAATCATGCGCGTAAAGCGCACGAAGCGCTCAAACGCCTCGTACAAGGTGTGGCTGGCGAACCACGCGTAGCCAAGTGCATGGAAGGTTGTCGGGTGCAGGTATTGGCCCGCCTCAAGCCCGAAGCACGGGTCGCCAGTCGTTTCGACCGCCGCATGCCAAAGCCGCCGCATGTCTGATATCGGATAGCGCGCGCCCTCATCGTGAAAATGCGCGGGGTCGACCCCGGAACGCTCGAAGATCGGTCGCGGATTCACGCCGCGTGCTTCCAGCGCGCGCCAGATCACGATGGCCCAGGACGCGATGGTGGTCGGTTGCGTGGTCTTGGTCTTCATCCTCGCTGGCATCCGCGGACAACACACTGGCGCGTTCGGACAACGATGCCGGACAACGCTCTGGCGCAACGCGACAGGCGTCGTTTCCTGCCGACAGCCATTCTAGCACCGAGACAGTCGCATCAGGCCACAACGAGTCCCCGTGCGAGTCGGCATCAACGATCAGGAGGAAAGCGCGATGAAAACGACAGAACCAGGTATCCCGCGACACCAGCAAACCCTGGCCGCCCCGTTTACCTACGTCGGCCGCGGACTGCACAGCGGTCAGAAGGTTGTGATGCGACTCTTGCCGGCCGATGCGGACAGCGGCATCCGCTTCGTGCGCACCGACGTGCCCGGCGCCGACCGCATTATTCCGGCACACTGGCGCAACGTCTTTGATACCCAGCTGTGCACCGGCATTGCGAACGCGCACGGCGTGGTGGTCCGCACCGTGGAGCACCTGCTCGCTGCCTTGCGCGGCTGCGAGATCGACAACGCCACGATCGAGGTCGACGGCGCCGAGGTGCCGATCATGGACGGCAGCGCGGACCCGTTCGTCTCGCTCATCCGGCGCATCGGCGTCGTTCGTCAGCCCGCGCCCCGGCGCGCCATTCTCATCACACGCCCTATCGTGGTCGCCAATGGCGAAAAGTTCGCCATGTTGTTGCCGCACCCGACGCCATGGGTGACGGTCGAAATCAGCTTCCCGACGCCGGCGATTGGCAACCAGCGCCTGTCGATCCCGATCGAGCCCGAGACCTTCACGCGCGAGATCGCGCCGGCCCGCACCTTCGGCTTTGCCCACGACATCGCGCGCCTGCGCGACCAGGGCCTCGCCATGGGCGGCTCGCTGCGCAACGCGATCCTGGTCGATGGCAACCGGATCGTGAACGAAGAAGGCCTGCGTTTTCGCAATGAGTTCGTCCGCCACAAGGTTCTCGACGCCATCGGTGATCTCGCCCTCCTCGGTCTGCCGGTCATCGGCCACCTACGTACCTACAAGTGCGGTCATGCCCTTACCCACGAGCTGCTGCGCGAGTTGTACCGCGAGCGCGAGGCATGGCGCATCGTGACACTCGGCGAGGACGAGCTGCTCGTCGCCACGGAAGCTGCAAACGCGCCCGATCGCGCGGTTGCGCACGCGAACACGACAGTAAGCGACCGCGAGCCGGGCGACTCCGCCGCGGCGACTCAGCAATGAACACCGAGAGTGACTCATGATCAACGTAATGAAGATGACCGACGCTACTATGATCGACGACACACTCAACCGCACAGGCCATTCCGTACGCCAGCACACCCTGGCGCAGGGTACCTCCTGGAAAGGCCCGACTCGCAAGGGCGCGGGCGCGATTACGCTACATCTTCATCCCGCCGAAGCGGATAGCGGCATATGGTTCCTGCGCACCGACCTGGACGTCAATCGACGTGTCATCGCTGCACGCTGGGACGCCGTGGCTGAAACGCGACCGGCGCTCACGCTTGCCAACCGCGACGGGGTCGTTTTGCGCGGCGCCACGACGCTGCTTGCGGCATTGCGTGTCCGCGGCATTGACAACGCCCTGATCGAGGTCGAAGGGCCGGAGGTGCCCTCGCGACCGAGTGACTTTGAATCCTACCTGGAATTGCTGATACATGCCGGCGCTCAGCCGCAAGCGCTACCACGCAAGGCGTTGCGGGTGCAACAACCGATCGAGGTGCGCGACAGCGCCGGCATCGCGACCCTCATCCCTGCCCGGGACTTTCGCGTGCAGCTGATCGTGCCGCGCGCCGAGGCAGACCCCACCGCGGCGCTGCTGGATGCGTCGCTCGTGAGCGACCTCACCGAACCCGCGGCGCAAGCAACCGCAGGTGGACTACGGCTGGAGGCTTCGGCTGTGCCACTGCATGAGCTGATGCGACTGCCGTTCGCGCTACGCGTGCGCCTGATCAGCGTGCTGGGACACCTCTCGCTGGCGGGCCCGCCGCTGATCGGCCACTTCACCGGCTACCGCTCGGGAACCACGCTGCACCATACCCTGCTGCGTGCGCTCATGACGCGCCTCACGGCGAGCTATCTCACGGTCGACCAGCATCGCATGCACCGCAACGAGCCGACCGGAATTGCCGGTTCAATCGACAACTCGTCACGTCCGAACAAGGACTACCACTGAGACGCGCGGTCAGCGCGAACGGTAGCGGGCGGCGTAATGGGTGGCGAGCTGACGACGCCGTTGCTGCGCCTGCGCCGGATTGTCTTGCACCGGCGGCTTGCGCGGTTCGCGCGCGGGTTTGCGCTTGCCGGATTTTGGCCGTTTCATTCCTTGGGCTTCTCGCGCTTATTGCCAAACAGCGCCTCGAGTTCGGACGGCACGTTGGGCGCGTCATTTACCTCGCCGCCGGCAAACAGGGCGTCGATCCGGCCCTTGGCCGCTTCCGTCCGGGCGGTATCCTTCGCCCGAAATGCGTTCGGGCGCGGCTTGAAGTAGTCACAGAAATTGGCACGTTCCTTTTCACGAACTTCCTCGGCCCGGTCCTCGCGGCACTTGCCCTCCACGCGCGGGTCGTAGAAATGGCACAACCGGCAGACGTGCAGCTCGGCATGGCACGCCAGGCACTCGGCGCGCCGCGACAGCGGTATCGGAACGCCCTTCAACGAGGCGCCGCATTTCCAGCACACCAACTTGGGCTCGTCCATCGCGTGGCTCACAACTCCGATTTTCCAATCATACTACCGTCGCGCCACAATCGTGTCCGCACGGCTCAGATGCTGAAATCGATGCCGTGTTCCCGCAGGCGGCCGTTGATGAACTCCTTCCAGGCATCGTTCGGCCGCCAGATCTGCAGCATCGCTTCCGCGGCCTCGAGCGGTGCGACGTGCTCGTAAATGGCGCGATACAGGAACACGAAACTCGAGGCCCGGTAGTTGAGCTGGCAGTGCACCAGCACCTTGTCTTGCGCGCGGGCCGAAAGGATGCGCTGAAACAGCTCGAAGTCGTCCGCACTCGGGTGCTCGAAGTCGACCGGAATATTCACGTACGCAATACCCTCCCGGCCGACCAGACCGCCCTCCTCGGGCAGCGAACCGTAACTTTGTGGTGGCGCGAGATTGATGACGAGTGTGTAACCCTTTGCCCGCAAAGCCGCGAGCTGCGCGGCAGATGGCTGGCCCGAGCTTGCCAGCCGCTCGCTGACAGCGACGAAGTTGCGTGGGGGCGCATCGTCCGCAGTACGTAGCCACAGCGGTCCGAGACAATAAGCCGAGGCACCAAGCACCACCACTCCGGCCAGTGCTCCGATCAGCCATCGCCTCTTCAGTGTCATCATCCCCTCCTTCGTCTGGCCGCCGAGCCGCTCGGCACTTTACGCGAGCCAGTGTACGATGGCTGGCGCCGACATGAACATCGCCCCGACCACTTCGGTGCAGCACGCCGCTGCGGCCTTTGCGCTCGCCACCCCGATCAGGAGCGTCGAGCCGCTGGGACTTGGACTGATCAACGACACCTATCTCGTCATTGATGCGGCAGGCACGCAAGCCGTGCTGCAGCGCATCAACCGCCGCGCCTTCCCGAAGCCGGAACGCATCCTCGAAAACCTGCGCACCCTGCTCGCGCATATCGCCGCGCGCGATACCGGTACGCGAACGCTGCAACTTCCGGAGATCGTACAGGCGCGTGATGGCCAGGACTGGTTCATCGATGCCGATGGCTCATTCTGGCGAACGCTCACCTACATCACCGGCAGCGTCACGCACGAGCGGCTGACGAGTGCGGCGCAGGCGGGCGAAGTGGGCTATGCGCTCGGGCGGTTCCATGCGCTGGTGCAGGATCTGCCGACCGAACACCTGCACGTTACTCGAGAAGGATTTCACCAGACGCCGCTCTATTTCGCCCGGTTTCGCGAGGCGCTGGCACGTGCGCCGGCGCACAACCCGTCGCCGGCGCTCTCCTTCTGCGTCGAGTTCGCCAATGCGCGCGAATCCATCGTCGGCGCGCTGGAGGACGCCAAGCGCCAGGGCATCCTGGCGCTGCGGATCATTCATGGCGATCCGAAAATCGACAACGTGCTGTTTGATGGCGCAAGCGACAAGGCCATCAGCCTGATCGACCTCGATACCGTTCAGCCGGGATTGCTGCACTACGACATTGGCGACTGCCTGCGCTCGGCCTGCAACACGGCGGGCGAATCACCCGGGCAAGCGAGCGATGCGCAATTTGATCTCGACCGCTGCCATGCCCTGATGACGCGCTACGTCGCCGAGACCCGCGCGTTCCTGACACCATCCGATATCGATTACCTGCCCGATGCCATCCGTCTGATTCCCTTCGAGCTCGGGCTACGCTTTCTCGCCGACCACCTCAACGGCAACGTCTACTTCAAGGTGAAGTGGCCGGAGCAAAACCTGTTGCGCGCCGAGACCCAGTTCCGGCTCACCGCCAGCATTGAGGCGAAGCTTCCGGCAATCCGCACGCTGATCACAGACGCCATTGCGCGCGCGTAGACGCCCGGCGCTGGCAATCCCGCGGCGAGCGTGGGGTTGAAAACTTGGCCACCCGCCGGCACTTGTCTAGACTCTCCCGATCCTGAAGCACGGAGCACGTATGGCACGCGTCAAGATTTACAGCACCGGAACCTGCCCGCTTTGCGAGCGGGCAAAAAATCTGCTGAAGAAGTACGGAATTGGTTACGACGAGGTGCGGGTGGATACCGACCGTGCCGGACTGAAGGAAATGCTCGAAGCGACCAACCACGCCCGCACCGTCCCGCAGATCTTCGTGGACGGCAAGCATATCGGTGGCTTCACAGAGCTCACCGAGTTCCACATGGATGGCGGGCTTGACGACCTGATGCCGGGCGCAGCCTAGCGCTTTTCTGCAGGCGACGTAGTGCCGCGCCGCGCGGGCACGCCAACGTTCACCACGTTGCCGTCGAGGTCTGCATAACAATCCACGAAGGAGCGCTGCTCGCCGCCCTGCTGGGCCATCTGTCCAAGCACTATGCGCTCGATGTAAAAACCACGTTGCGTGACGTGGACACGGCCGGGCTTCACGATGCGCGCGAAGTCCGGCGCGCTCGCCAACTTGAGTGCCGCCACCTCGCAGGCCTCGACGGCGCGCGCCTGGGCAGGATTGAGCAGATGCTGTGCCTGCCGTTGCACCCACGGCACCTCACGGTAGGCAATCACGGAACCCACAACCAGCACAATGAGGAGCGGAATAAGCGGGCGCATCGCGCGCCGGCGCCGCGCGGCCTCGACCGCGGCGGGCGCGCGATGCGCCGGCGACATGCCGGATTCAGGCCCTTCCGACATTGATGTCACTCGGGGAGTGGTAGTACTCACTGTCCTCGGCGAACTGCCTCACGAGGCGAAGCAGTTCCGCCATACGGCCCTCGGCCGTGCTGACGGGTGCACATTCCTCGCAGCGCGGATCTCCACACGGTTGGCGCGAGTACAACCAGTACTGGATCGCACCCGCCAGCACACCATCGCCGATATCCCAGACATCGGCCTCGCTGTCGCGATCCGCCAATTCGTTGCCGACGGCAACGGCCTTGTCGAACGCAACATCAAAAAGTTCTTCCGGGTTACTCATAGTGTTGCTCACCCCTGCGAAAGTTGGGGATTATTCTACCTTAATGGTGCGTCCCGCCAGCGGACGCTAGATAACGCTTGACCGCATGAGCATCCCGGGCGCGAAAATAGCGTTCCGTCTTTCGTGGGTGGACGGTTCGCGGGCACTCCGCCTCGGCGGAACTCGTGACCCCGGCTGACCGAACCCACGCTAACCCCGAAACAAGGAGTATCGGTGATGAAACAGCTCGCTTTGATCGTTAGCGTTCCATTGTTCTTGCTGTCATTCGGCGCATCCGCCGCCAACACCGTCACCATGCATGCCATCGACGCAAACGGTGTCGGCAAGGCGATCGGCACCATCACCCTGACGGATTCCGACAAGGGTCTGGTGCTACAAACCAATCTCTCCGGCCTCGCCCCGGGTCAGCACGGTTTTCACGTTCATGAGAATGCTGACTGCGGTGCCAAGGAAAAAGATGGAAAGCCGGTCGCCGGCCTCGCGGCTGGTGGACACTACGATCCTGGCAAGACCGGCAAGCATGAAGGACCTGCCGGGGCCGGACACCTTGGCGACTTGCCGACGCTCGACGTCGATGCGCAGGGCCATGCAAAGGGCTCGCTGGTGGCACCGCGACTGAAACTGGCCGACGTCAAGGGCCGCTCGCTCATGATCCACGCGGGCGGTGACAACTACTCGGACAACCCCAAGCCGCTCGGCGGTGGCGGCGCGCGCGTCGCCTGCGGGATCATCCGGTAGTACGTTTCGGCGCGCGGTGGTGGCGGCGATCGCTAGCCTGGCTCGCTGCTTACCGCTGCCACCAGCGCAAGGTCGCCAGCCTTGACCGACGCGGCGTCGAACTTCTTGGCGGCCGCGGCCATGCGCGTCAGCGCCTCGCCGATCGGCATCGCGGGCCGGGTGTCGCCCTTCTTGATCTTGTGAAAACGCACCGGGTTGATTCGTGCCACCACATAGGTGCGCAGGTACGGTGACTTGAAGCCGCGCGCTTCGAGTCCCTGCACGATGCGTTTGACCTGTGCATCGATCCCCGTGATGCGTGACGCGTAGTCCTCACGCACCCGCAGGCTCGCGGGCAGCGTCTTGTCGCTGAATCGATCGACCTTTTTCAGAAACGGGCTGTACGCGCCGCCGCCAAAACGCGGGTTCTT
>Ga0111171_1025_pt1 | contig 13930 bp, 13 predicted proteins | sample DeeMarSWOR324_28_FD_80232 | JGI IMG/M metagenome (GOLD analysis project Ga0111171, IMG submission 80232) | Acidithiobacillales bacterium SM23_46 | reverse complement strand
GTCACATTCTGGTACTGGGGTCACTATCGGCGTGCGCTGCCGGAGACGCTGCGCGCGTCGGCTGACTTGCAGGCATGCGGTTACCTCTGGTTCGCGGTAGCGGCTTGGAACACCTGCGGGTTTGGCGGCATGCCAAGCTACGCGATTTATCCGCAAAAATTGCTGGCGCACGAATCATTGTGGTTTGCCGTGGCGCAACTCAAATCGGTAATGGCCTGTTTCGTGCTCGGGTGGGTATTCACGGCACTTGGCATGTGGCGCGCCGCCAGGGCGCGCGCCGGTATCCGCTCAGAGATCGAACTCTAGTATCTCGCCATTCGCGAACGACAGTCTGCGATGGTCCGGATCCGCCAGACCGCGTGCGTGCGCTGCAAATACCCGTAGTGTTTCTTCGTGCGCGATGACCAGGACGTGGCGCAGCGACTGTGCGCGGAGCCAATCAAGGAAATGAATCACCCGCCGCTTGTGGTCGAGAAGCGATTCACCGCCGTTCACCCGGGCGTGTAACGGGTCGTGGGCGGTGGCGGCAAAGTAGTCGCTCACGGGCCGGTTGTTGAATCCCGAACGGATGTCGTTCAAGCCAGCGTGGACCGTGATCGGCAAATCATGGTAGCGATTGACGATAGCGGCCGTCTGCTGTGTCCGTGGAAGCGCCGAGACAAAGATGCGCTCAAGGGTCACTGCGCGCAGTCGCTCGGCGGCTGCTTCGGCTTGCTGCACACCACGTTCGGTCAAAAAGGCTGGATCGCCTGGGTCATCATTGCAGAGTCCGGCAACGTTGTAGGTCGTCTCGCCGTGGCGCAAGCAGTAGAGATGCATGGGTGCCCAGTATAGAGCGACGCAAGTGCCACCCAGGCGGCACCGACTTGGCTAATGACCCTCCTGTTCTCCAACCGGCTCAGCGTCGTGGGTCTGCGGGTGCGCGGTCCTGAGACAGCCACCTTCATCATCCCAGAACAGCGGTTTCTCGGTCTGCAGCAGCTTCAGTAGCGTCTGAAAATCATCCGGCCCGAGATTGGTGAGCCAGTAGATCTCGGACAAATGAGCTGCGCCGCGCAGGACAATCTTGCCAACGCCGCACACGTCGGCATTCCCCGAGGGCTGCCACTCCGCGTAGTAATTGCCAATACGTACAATCGCCATGGCCCCCTCCTTTTCATGCTTGCGGTTGCGGGGTTGTCCGACCGCTGGATGCTGCTAGAGAAACAGGAGTTGCGGAGACGTGCTTTGACAAAGATCAACCATTCGTTGCTTGCCGCGACAACCTTGGTAGATTAGCCACTTTCCGGAGCACAAAAGGAGGCTCAAATGAGGCGGCTGGCATTGGCATTCGGATTGGTGGCGTTATTCGCGACGCCGGCCTGGGCGGCTGTGAAGGGTGAGGAAGTTCAGTACCGCGATGGTAACGTCGTGATGAAGGGCTATCTCGCCTATGACGATGCCATCAAGGGCAAGCGTCCCGGTGTCATCGTGGTGCATGAGTGGTGGGGGCATAACGAATACACGCGCAAGCGGGCACGCATGCTGGCCGAGCTCGGATACACGGCCCTGGCTGTAGACATGTACGGCGAAGGCAAGACCGCCGATCACCCCGATACCGCTGGCAAGTTCTCCGGGGAGGTGCGCAAGAACATGGCGCTCATGACCGCGCGCTTCAACGCCGCGCGCCAGGTATTGATCAAGCACAAGACGGTGGATGCTGAGCGCGTCGCGGCGATTGGCTACTGTTTTGGGGGTTCAGTGGTGCTCGAGATGGCGCGCCAAGGCGCGGATCTGGCCGGGGTGGTAAGCTTTCACGGCAACCTGCAAACTGAACATCCCGCCAAACCGGGCAAGGTCAAGGCGCAGCTGCTGGTGCTCAATGGCGGAGACGACCCGTTTGTGTCGGCCGAGTCGATTGCCGCATTCAAGAAGGAGATGGAGGCGGCCCGGGCCAAGTATCGCTTCGTGAGCTATCCAGGTGCCAAGCACGCCTTTACCAATCCCGATGCCGATGGGTATGGGAAGAAGTTTAATCTGCCGCTTGCTTACAATGCTGTCGCCGACAAGGAATCCTGGGATCAGATGAAGGTCTTCCTCGCCGGCGCATTCAAGAAGAAGTGAGTGAGCCGGGTTAATGATCGTGACACGGGGCGGCTGTGCCCCGTGTCATTTTCCCGCCAGGTAACGTCGGTCGTCGAAGCTTGTTACCCACTCCGGTCGATAGACGATCAACAGTGTCATCAGCAGGCCGGTGATGAAGGCCTCCGGAAACATGAACAGCGGGATCAGCTGGAGGTAGTCACGATACAATTGCTCTGACGCGTAAGCACCACCGATCCACAGCAGTCCGCTACCCGTGAAGATGACCGTGAGCATGGCAAGCCCGGCACCGAAGAAGGCGCAGGCGAAAATGTAGACAAAGAAGTTCGCGGGTAGGTGGGTTTCGGCCAATCGCCAGATGAAATGACTGACCGCGATCGGAACCAGTCCCATGGTAAGCAGGTTCATCGGGAAGGTTTGCCAGTCGCTGGTGCCGTTGAGCACATGAGCCGTCAGCACCAGCACCAGCGCGAGCAGCGCAAGCCGCCAGCCAAACATGAGCGTGACAAGTGTCGCGCCAAGGAAGTGGTACTCAAGCCCGGGAACACGCCAGGCCCGAATGGACCACAACAGCATCAGCGCCACGCAGGTGCCAAGGAAAACGTGCAGGCGCCCGGCCCCCCGCAGTGACGACCACGGGGCACCGCGCAGTGCCAGGGCGGTGACAACCATCAAGACGAGTAGCGCTGCCCAATGCCACGCGGCGGGTAACAGTCCATAGGGGAAGTTCACGCAAGCGGCCGCTGGTCAGCGTCACCCGCCGCTCGCAGCTCGTCGATCGAATCCTTAGCCAGTTCGCGCACGGGGGCAGCCGCATCCTGTAGCAACGCGCGTAGTGGCACTTCGGCGCGCGGATCGCGCGTGAGTGAAAGAAAATGTGCCGCATCGCCGCGGATATGCGCATCTGGGTGCCGGCTCAATTCACTGAGCTTTCCCATCTGGGCTCGCAGTTTATTCGTGCCGGCAAACTCCTCGATGACAGCAGCAATGCCGATCCGGACGGTTAGCTCCACATCGGCTCGTTCCAGAATCCCGAGGAGTGACGCCAGGCGTTCGGGTGCCTCGTCGCAAAAGGCGATGGCGTCCCGCAACTTTCCGGTTTTCAGCAGTTCGACCAGATAGTCACTGAGCCCTTCCGGTCTGGCCGCACGTTGTGCCCATTGCCTCAGTTCGGCCGGTGAATGCAGTCCTTCGAGTACGAATGGGCCCAGCCGCAACCACGGCACCGAGCGCACCCCAAGTGCTTGCGCGACCTCGGGCCGGGCTGTGACATTGATCACTTCAAGTTTGCCGATGGCACCGCTCTTCACCAGCTCGCTTGCGCCCGCCAAAACCGTTGGGCAGTGGGCACAGCCAGTGGCGACCGCGAGTAGGGCGTCAGGTGGAGGGTGAACGGCAGGCATATCGTTGGCCCAGGGCTAGTTTCGGTAGCTTAACGCAGCGGCGCACTGGGGGCGACGGTCGATTCATGGTTGGCCGCATCGAGGCGCAGGCATACAATAATTCCGCGTGGCGGTGTGTGCCGTAGCGTCTCACGGGTATGGGAGAGCACATGGGGGAATTGGAAGCCGTATCACCTTTGCGGGGGCTTTATCAGCTTACGCCGCACGGAGCGCTCGCGTTTTATAACCGTGTTGGTGAGCAAGTCATCGACCAGGAGCTCACGGCGCTGTTTCAGCCGTATGCATTGCGGCTGCTCGTTGACTATCTGCGCGACCCGCAGGCAGAGGTCGAGGGCGCGCCGTATCGCATCGCGGTGTTGGGCAATCTTCCGGACCGGCGTTGGCGCAGCATGACGCTGATTGTGGAAACGCCGGTGCTGCTGCGCCTCTACCGTGTACAGCAGGCGCGACGTGACGAGATCACTCTTTTCCAGCGCCAAAACCGCCAGCAGAGCGCCTATCGCGGCATGCAGATGTTGCTTGAGTATAAGCAGGACACGCTGCCTGGCGTGCCGATCTATTGCCCGGTCCTGTTCGACCGTCGTACCACGCTCGCGCAGTATCCCGATCTGCTCGATCACGATCCGCCGGCGACGCCACAAGACGTTCCCGTATTCGAGGTGGTCAACCTGTTGTTGGCGTTGCCAAGCAGCATGCGTATGCAGGCACCGGTGTGGGCGCTCATGCGGCGCATCTATCAGGGCGTGGTGGAACGCGACCTACGGGGCACCGACAAACGAGATCTGTCTGCGCTGCTTGAGGCTCATGTGGCGGAGTTCGCGGGCGGAGAGCCGCGCCGGACTGAGGGACCATTCGCATCGTTGGGCGCACGTGCGGCGGGGGCTACCACCGCCAACGGGACGTTTCCGGGCGCCGACGGCATTGTCACACGGGTAACGCAGGCAATCGAGCCGGCCGCATTGCGCCGGTTCCAGCGACTGGGTTCGCTTAGCCTGCATGAGCTTGGTCAGCTGGCTGCCGATGCGCAGGTGTATTTCGCCCCTGCGGGCGTCGAGTTGCTGAAACGCGACTCAGTCGATGACGGAACGCTCTACTTGTTACGTGGCACGGTCTCGCTGAAGGCAGCGGATGGTAGCATCGAGCGTATAGAGGGAGGCAGCGACAAGGCACGCTCGCCGATCGCGTCCCTCAAACCGCGCAAGTACGATGTGTGGACGCAGACGCCGGTGCATTTTCTGTGGGTGCCGGATGCAATCTTTGCAGCGCTTGCCCCCCAGCCGGCGACGTTCGGCACGGAGACCCGTCCGCGCGGCTGATTGCAAGGGGCAAGCACCGGCTCGTTTTGTTCCGCGCAAATGATCTTCGGTCACTTTCCGGAATGCGTTTATGGATAAAACCGATTTCAGTGATCGTTCCGAGCTGGCGCGGTCGATCGTCGCGTTGCTCGACTCCTGGGGCGTCGACACCGATGCGCAAATCGGCTTGCTCGCCCTGCCCACCGACACGCGAGCCGGCGCCATTCGTCAATATCGGCAGGGCAAGCCGCTGCCCGAGCTGGCAGCGCTGGATGAGCGCATCGAGCATCTGCTTGGCATCGCTGACGCCTTGCGCACCTCGTATCCGCATACTGCCCAGGGCGGAGCCATCTGGATGAATCGCGTGAACGCCCGATTCGGTGATCGCACCCCGCTGGAGGCGATGTTGCAGGATGGCATGGCCGGCATCTTTGCGGTGCGCACGCATCTCGACTGCGCCTACGACTGGTACGTCGACAGCCGCCGCTGAAGCAGCGCCTCGTATGTTTTGAGGGTCCTTGCACAGTGCTCGCGCCTATTTAGACCGAGCTATTGTGGCGCCTCGGGCCTCTCCGCGAGTTATCGGTCGGCAATCTCTTGCTGCGAACGCCGGTCGGGCATGCGCCATAAGTTGCGACGAAGTAGCCAAACCCGGAGGCCGGCATGTCCATTCTGCTTCTCGTCCCGCAGGACCTCGGAGTGAAGATCCCCGCCAATCTGCGTGCACCGCGCCTTCGTGCCGGCTTCGAGCACGCCAAGCGCGGCGGATATCTGGCGGATCCGGAGTATTTCCGGCTTTCGTTCCACATGGGCTTTCGCGCGGCCAAGCTATGCCGGCCTGAAATCCGTCGCCGTCAAGGCATCCGTGAGTTTCCGCGGCGTGTGCGGATCCGCTTGCGCGCGATCTGGTAGCGCATGCCGCGAAAGTTCGCCGCGTCTATTTCTTGTTCTTGACGGCCAACAGCTCGATCTCGAACTCCAGCGTCTCGTTCGGTCCAATGGCACGACCTGCGCCGCGCTCAGCGTAGGCGAGGTTGGCAGGGACCCAGACCTGCCACTTGGCCCCTTCTTTCATTAGCGGTAGCACTTCTTGCCAGCCCTGAATGACGCCACCCACGGGGAACGTCGCGGTCTGGTTGCGCTTATAGGAGCTGTCGAATTCGGTGCCATTCAGAAGCGTGCCGCGGTAATGCACCTCCACGGTGTCGCTGGCCTTGGGTTGCTTGCCCTTGCCGTCTTTCAGTACCTTGTACTGCAGACCCGAGGGGAGCGTGATGACTCCCTCCTTCTTCTTGTTTTCAGCCAGAAAAGCCTGACCTGCTTCGAGGTTCTTCTTGGCGAGCACCTCGCGTTCGGCCGCCCGGCGCTGGTGCTGCGCTTGAACCGCCGCCTTGATTTCCTCGTCAGTTAGCTTGGCAGGAGCGCCGCTCAGCCCGTCCTGCACGCCCTGAACGAGTGCCTTGGAATCTATCTCGGCCCCCTGGTGCTTCATGCTCTGGCCGACCTGCAGGCCGACGGCGTAGCTGAACCGTTCCTTATCGCTCTGGGGTTTATTCGCGGCCATATTGCAGGCAGCGAAAAGCAGACAAGTGGCGGTAAGTCCGAGTTGAGTCACGATTCTCATGTGTGCTCCGGGTAAGATAAGGAAAGGGTGCGTGTTGTGTTATGGCTGCGCTGGCCCGGCATTCTCGCCGCAATCACCCGCGGCGCCAAGAGGGATTTCATTGATTCGCCGAAAACCGCGCCAGAGTCAAGCCATCCAGCTCGATCTCTGGTGTACGTCCGGAGATGAGATCCGCCACTACGCGGGCCGATCCGTTACTCATGGTCCAGCCCAGAGTGCCATGACCGGTGTTGAGATACAGGTTCTCGTAGAGAGTTGGACCGAGTAGCGGAACGTTATCTGGTGTCATGGGTCGCAGGCCGGCCCAGAACTGCGGTCGTGCGTGTGGTGCCGCCCGCGGGAAAAGTTCACGAATGACATGCTGCAACGCCTGCTCCCTGGCGGGCGCAATGGCGAGCCCATAACCGGAAACCTCGGCGATTCCGGCAGCTCGCAGACGATTACCAAGCCGGGTAATGGCGACCTTGTAGCGCTCATCGGTAAGAGTAGACACCGGCCCCGCAGTTTCATCCTCCAGTGTGAGCGTTGCCGAGTAGCCTTTCACCGGATAGATGGGCAGATTAATTCCAAGCGGGCGCCCAAGTGACGGCGAAAAGCTGCCAGCCGCCAGCACGAAGGCGTCGGCGGTGTCGCTACCCTTATCAGTGACGATCTCGCGGATCATGTTCCCGTGGGGGATCAGGCGATGGACCGTGGTGTTGAAGCGGAAGGTGACACCGGCGCGTCGTGCCACGTCGGCGAGGCCCTGCGTAAACAGGTGTGCGTCACCGGTCTCGTCGTCCGGGAAGCGAATACCGCCGACGAATTTGGCTGGCGAGTGCTGCAGGCCGGGCTCTATCTCAAGAACACCCTTGCGGTCGAGGAGTTGCGCGCGTATGCCCTCGTGCTCAAGCATTGGTAGCTCGTGCGCGGCGGCAGCCAGGCCGGCGGCGTCGCGATAAAGCTGCAGTGTGCCGTGCGCGGCCTCGTCATAGCGGATGCCGGTTTGCTGTCGGATATCCTGTAGGCAACGGAAGCTATACCTGGCGAGACGGAGCATTCGTGTCTTGTTGACGGTATAGCGCGCTCGGCGCGCATTGCCGAGCATCGCCAACAACCAGCGCCACTGTGCAGGGTCGAGGCGGGGCCTCAAGACGAGCGGGGAGTGTGCCTGCCACATCCACCGTGCGGCGTTGCGAAGTAGTCCTGGAGCGGCCCACGGGCTGGCATATCCCCATGACACCTGCCCGGCGTTAGCGTAGCTGGTCTCAAGTCCAGGTGCGCTCTGCCGATCGACCACCACGACGTCATGGCCGGCGCGCTGTAGCTGGTAAGCACAGGCGGTGCCGACGACGCCGCTGCCGATGACAAGAACCTTCATGGACGGTGGGTATGAACGGCGTGCAGCGTCACTAACGTATAACTGGTACGTCCGGGCGGTGATTGTCGAGTATACCCGGCGGCCAGCGGGCCGGATGCCACGGATCGCATCGCACGTTGTTTCCCTGTCGACGGAGAGTTTCCGGCTGGAGGCCACCAAGAGTGACAAACATTATGATTCATAAGGGGAATATTTCGGGTCTCTCGCGAGCGCGTACAATTAATCTAGATAGGGTCCCAACTGAGGCCGGCCTGACGACTGACCCATCCCCCCCGGGCGCTGCTGAGCCGGGTGGCGGCACCTGATGTGCCTGTTATGTTGGGGGCTCCAATAAGAATGACTGTTCCGAATTTCATCAGGCGCGCACTTCGCGTGCGCTTCGTACTGGGCGCCGGCTTTGCCGGCATGCTCCTTCTCATGCTGTTCCTCACGGCAATCGGCATCCAGAACATGGCCGCCGCGCAGACGCGTCTCGATCGCCTTGTGAACGAGTACATGGCCAAGGTGCACATTGTTCGGGAGATGCGCACCCATGCGCGCGAACGCACCGTGAACATGCAGAAAATGATTCTGCTCAAGGATGAGTTCGACATCCTGGATCAGACCGTCCAATTTGATCTGCACGCGGGATCGTTTATCGATCTGCGTCGGCGGCTGCTGGCGATGCCGCTCGCGCCGGAAGAGCGCGAGATCCTGGATCGACAGGGTCGCCTCACCAATGTTGCGGTGCCGCTGCAGCGCCGAGTAGTGCAGCTGGTCAAGGCCAATCGCCGGGCGGACGCCCACGCTCTCTTGCTGGAAAAGGCCATCCCGGCTCAGGATCGGGTGTTTGAGACGCTCCTCGAGTTGGAGGCCCTTCAGGAAGATCGCGCCGATGAGGCCGTGGAAGAGGCGACGCGTGCCTATGCGCGGGCCCGCATATGGGTGATAGGCCTGTCCGTGCTAACGCTGGCACTGGGTATCTGGATCGCGCTGGTGGTACTGCGCCTGACCCGACGTTCGGAGCGCGCACTGCGCGACGAGAAGGAGCGCGCGCAGGTGACCTTGCATTCGATTGGCGAAGCGGTGATTCGTACCGACGCGCACGGCGCGGTGGAGTACCTTAATCCGGTTGCCGAGCGCCTGACGGGCTGGAGCCAGCGCGATGCGCGCGGGCGTCACCTGCTTGAGGTCATGCACATCGTGCACGACACCACCCGCGAGCCGCTGCAGGACCCTGTCGCGTTGGCCCTGGCCGTGGGTACGGTCGTGACCGATGCCGGCGATACCGTGCTACTCACGCGCAGCGATGAGGAGCACGCCATTGAACACACGGTCACCCCCATCCGCGATAGCAGTGGCGGTGCGGCCGGCGCGGTCGTTGTGCTGCGGGATGTTACCGAAATGCGGGCACTTGGCCGCGAGCTTGTGCATCAGGCCACCCACGATCCGATGACGGGGCTGCTCAATCGGCGCGAGTTCGAGCGTCGCTTGCAGCAGGCGCTGGACCGGGCCCGCGACGGTAGCGCCGGCGCTCTGTGTTATCTCGATCTCGATCTCTTTAAGACGGTCAATGACACCTGCGGGCATCTGGCAGGTGATGAATTGCTCAAGCAGTTGAGCCTGTTGTTACGCAATCGTGTACGCAAGGAAGACGTGATGGCTCGGGTCGGGGGCGACGAATTTGCGGTGCTCCTGTTCGATTGCCCTCTCACCAAGGCGGCGGAAATCGCTGATGGTCTGCGCCGCGCGTTACGCGATTTCCGCTTCGTGTGGGACGACAAGAGCATTGATGTCGGCGCAAGCATCGGCGTTGTGCGCGTGGCCGAAAGCAGCGGAGACATCAATGACGTACTGCGAGCGGCGGACGTGGCTTGCCGCATCGCCAAGGAGGAGGGCCGCAATCGGATCCATCTCTATCAGCTGGACGATCTCACTGTCACGCGCCATCACAGTGAAATCGGCTGGGTGCAGCGCATCAATCGCGCGATTCAGCATGATCGTTTTGTGCTCTATGGGCAGTGGATCATGCCGCTCGCCCGAGGCCGCCAGCTTCATCCGCACTGCGAGGTGTTGGTACATCTCGAGGAGGACGACGGCATTATCGCGCCGATTGCTTTCCTGTCGGCGGCCGAGCGTTACCACCTGATGCCGGCAGTTGATCGCTGGGTGGTCAGTGCAGTTTTCCGCGCTTTGCGTGACTTGCCGCGCGATTCGGGTGTTTCGTTCAACGTCAATCTGTCGGGGCAGACGTTATGCGACGCTGAGTTCCTGCCGTTCGTGCAACGCGAGCTGCGCCAGAGCGGCATGGCTGCGTCGCGCATCTGTTTCGAGATTACTGAAACCGCGGCTGTCACCCACATGAGCCGAGCAGTGGGCCTGATCGGGGCGCTGCGCGAGGCGGGTTGTTCGTTTGCGCTGGACGATTTCGGAAGCGGATTATCGTCCTTCACATATCTCAAGACCATGCCGGTTGATTTCCTGAAGATCGATGGTGCCTTCGTCCGCAATGCGCCGGTGGACCAAACCGACTTGGCCATGGTGAGCTCGATCAATCAGGTGGCGCATATCATGGGGATTCGTACCATTGCCGAGTACGTCGAGACTGACGACATCCGCACTACACTGGAATCGATCGGGGTCGACTATGGTCAGGGCTATGCCCTGGCGCGACCGCAGCCGCTGGCCGAAATTCTGGAAGAGGTTGCCAAGGGTTATCCGAACATCGCGCATGGGTGAGCGCCGAGACGCGACTGCGTCTCAGGCGTGCAGGTCGGGGATGATACGGCTCTCGAGCTTCGCGACCATGTCCTTCAGCGCCAGCCTGCGTTTCTTCAGGCGGCGCAGCTCGAGCTGATCCATCGTGGCATCGGCACCGAGGCGCTCGATGGCGCTGTCGAGAGCGCGATGCTCGAGACGCAGTTCTTCCAGCCGCGCACGTAGCTGCGCCCGTTCCGTATCGTCGATCACGGCTTCACAGGTTCCCCGGAAACCCGTGGCGATACCCCAGCACTCATTCCGGCAGTGCCTCGACTTGGGCGCATTGGGTGCGAAATTTGGCCAGCGCCGCCTCGAACTCGCTCACGCGCTGCTTCTCCTGTGCCACGATTTCCGCCGGCGCGCGCGCCACGAAGTCCGCGTTCGCGAGCTTGCCGGTCGCTTTGATGAGCTCCTTTTCCAGACGAACGATTTCCTTCTTTAGCCGCGCCAGCTCGTCGACTTTGTTGATGATGCTGCCCAGCGGGATTAGTACCTTCATCAAGTCGACGAGCCCAATGGCCGATTCGGGCGCCTGCTCGCCTGCTTCGAGCCAGGTGATCGATGACAGTCGCGCGAGGGTCGTCAGGTACCGCCGGTTGCGCTCCAGATAGTTCTTCTCTCGTTCGCTGCCATCCTGAAGCATCATCGGTAGTGGCTTGCCAGGTGGAATATCGCGCTCCCCGCGTATGTTTCGGACCGTTTCAATCATGGCCATGACCCATCTTGCTTCCCGCACGGCATCCGCGTCGAACGCGTAATCGGTCGAGCGTGGAAACGCCTGACGCATAATCGTCGCTCCTGACTTGCCCGCCAGTGGGGCAACGCGGTACCACAGTTCCTCGGTAATGAACGGCATGATCGGATGGAGCAGGCGAAGCGTCGCCTCCAGGACCACGACCAGGGTTTGGCGCGTGCCACGCAGCAGCGCCGCGCTGCTCGCCGAATCGTTGAGCACTACCTTGGACAATTCCAGATACCAGTCGCAGTATGAATACCAGATGAGGTTGTAAATCGACTGGCCGGCGAGATCGAACCGATACTCGGCGAACGCGCCATCCACCTCGGCGACGGTTTCTTGGAGACGCGAGAGTATCCAGCGATCGATAACGGTGTATTCGACCGATCCGGTGCCCAGACCACAGTCCTTGCCCTCGGTGTTCATGAGAACGTAGCGGGCTGCGTTCCATAGCTTGTTGCAGAAGTTGCGGTAACCCTCCAGCCGGCCGACATCAAAGCGCACGTCGCGCCCCTGGGTCGCGACACTGGCAAAAGTGAAGCGTAGCGTATCGGTGCCAAACGCCGGGATGCCGTTGGCAAAGTTCTTGCGCGTGAGGCGTTCGATTCGCTCGCGCAGGTGCGGCTGCATGACCTCGCGCGTACGCTTAGCGACCAGCGACTCCAGATCAATGCCGTCGATGATATCGAGGGGATCGAGCACGTTGCCCTTGGACTTCGACATCTTCTGGCCTTCGGCGTCGCGCACCAGGCCATGGACATAGACCTCGCGGAACGGCACCTCGCCGGTGAATTTGAGACCCATCATGATCATGCGTGCGACCCAGAAGAAGATGATGTCAAAGCCCGTGACCAGCACGCTGCTTGGATAAAACGTCTTCAATTCCGGCGTCTGTTCGGGCCAACCCAGTGTCGAAAACGGCCAAAGAGCAGACGAGAACCAGGTATCGAGCACGTCATCGTCTTGTCGCAATGGCCGGTCAGCGAGGCCATGCTTTTTCCGAACTTCGGTCTCACTGCGACCGACATACACGGCGCCGGCGTCGTCGTACCACGCGGGTATGCGATGGCCCCACCAAATCTGGCGTGAGATGCACCAGTCCTGGATATTGCGCATCCACTCGTAGTAGGTCTTGGCCCAGCTCTCGGGCACGAAGCGGATGCGCCCGTCCTCCACTGCCTTGGTAGCCTCAGCGGCAAGCGGCGCAACCTTCACGTACCACTGATTGGTCAGGAACGGTTCGATGACCGCATTGGTGCGATCGCCTCGCGGCACCATCAGCTTGTGGTCCTGGATGCGCTCCATGAGCCCCTTGGCCTCCAGGTCGGCGATGATGCGCTTGCGTGCGTCGTAGCGGTCGAGGCCGTGATAGGGAGAGCCCGGCAGGTCGATTTTTGCGTCGACCGTAAAGATGTTGATAAGCGGCAAGTCGTGGCGACGGCCGACCTCGTAGTCGTTAAAGTCGTGCGCGGGGGTGATTTTGACGCAACCGCTGCCGAACTCCCTGTCGACGTATTCATCGGCAACGACTGGAATAGTCCGACCGGTGAGCGGTAGTTCTACCTGCTTGCCAATGAGATGGCGATAGCGATCGTCATCCGGGTGCACGGCGACCGCGGAGTCGCCGAGCATCGTCTCCGGGCGCGTGGTGGCAACGACCAGAAATTCCTTCGTGCCCTGAATTGGATAGCGGATATGCCAGAGATGGCCCGCTTCCTCTTCCGACATCACCTCGAGGTCCGAGACCGCGGTGTGCAAGACAGGATCCCAGTTGACCAGACGCTTGCCGCGATAGACGAGACCCTCTTCGTAGAGGCGTACGAATACCTCGGTCACTGCGTGTGACAGACCTTCATCCATCGTGAAGCGCTCGCGGGTCCAGTCCACCGAGGCACCCATGCGGCGCAGCTGGCGGGTGATGGTACCGCCCGAATGCGCTTTCCAATCCCACACGCGGGCAATGAACTGCTCGCGCCCCAGATCGTGGCGTGTTTTGCCCTCCGCATTGAGTTGGCGTTCGACCACCATTTGCGTGGCGATGCCGGCGTGATCGGTGCCCACCTGCCAAAGCGTGTCGTCCCCCCGCATGCGGTGGTAGCGAACAAGCGTGTCCATGAGGGTGTCTTGGAACGCATGGCCCATGTGCAGGCTGCCGGTGACATTGGGCGGGGGGATCATGATGCAGTACGGCTCGCCCGATCCGGCGGGGCTGAAGTAGCCGGAGCGTTCCCAATGTTCGTACAGACGCGTTTCGATCGCGTGCGGTTCGTACGACTTGCTGAGACTCGCTGCGGCGTTGGCCTGGCTGGAGGCGCCAGGTCCTTTTTGAATGTCGCGTTTCATGGGTGCCCCGAAAAACTGCGCGCCCGCTAGCGCGGGCGCAAAGACTGGCTACGACTCCGGCATATTCTCGCGTTTTGCGCCGGCTTTCTCCAGCTCCTCACGCAGCAATTGCTGGAGGCGGTGAATGGTCTTGGTGTCTATCCCGATTTCCCCGCGCTTGCGTCGCTCAATGTTGAGACGCGCTGCGACCCGCACGGCAAGCTCGCGGGCTCGGTCAGCGGCCGGCAAAGGCGGCTCAATGAGATTCAACTGGGCCGCGGCCGGCGGCGGCACCACGACGTCCTGCAATACTGGAAGGTCCCCGGGGTCGATCTCCATATGGTCACCCAGCGTCCCAACAGCCGGCTC
>Ga0111171_1045_pt1 | contig 14003 bp, 15 predicted proteins | sample DeeMarSWOR324_28_FD_80232 | JGI IMG/M metagenome (GOLD analysis project Ga0111171, IMG submission 80232) | Acidithiobacillales bacterium SM23_46 | reverse complement strand
GGTACTGCAGCAGGTTGGGCAGCATGATCGCCACGCGCGCCCCCTTGGGTAGCCCGAGTTCCTGTTGCAGGAAGGCTGCGAAGTCGCGGGTCTGGCGGTCGAGCGCCGCGTAACTCAGGCGCGCGCCCATGTTTGCGAAGGCCGGACGGTCGTGAAAGCGCTGGATGCTCTTCTCCAGGACTTCCACAACCGAACGATATTCGCCCAGATTGATCTCGGCAGGCACGCCCTTGGGGTACGCACCCAGCCAGATTTTGTCGCCCGAGCGTGGCTCGCCGGAGCCTTTCTTGATTCGCTTCATTTCCAGCCTCTGCCTATCCGGTAATCCTGCTTTGCGTATAACCGCAACTGCCGCGTGCGCGATTGCTATCGGTCAGGATCAGGCGAGTCATCACGAGAGATCTGGCTCGCCACAGTGACGTAGGATGTGTGATCTCGTCCGATCACGCAAGGCAAGCGCTGCGCGCCAGGTGTCGCCCTGCGTTTCTGATGAGAGTGATGCCAGATCGATGGGCTCGCCGATGGCGATGTGAATGGCGCCGCGGCGCGGGAACCAGGAGCCATCACGCAGAATGGAGCGGGTACCCCGAATCGCGACCGGGATCACCGGCACCACGCTTTCCGCCGCTGCCACAAAGGCGCCGAGGTGCAAGGGCCGCAGCCCCGGAACTCGGGTAAACGTGCCTTCGGCGAAGAAGAACAGCGGGTATTGCATGTGCGTGATTTGTGCCAGGCGCCTTGCATCGGCCGAGCTGGCTTCGTGGTTGAAGCGCTCGACGAACTCCGCGCCCATGCGCGAGAGGAATATGCGCGCGACAAATCCACGGAGCAGCTCGGCCTTGGCGACGAATCTCACCGGTTGCGGCAGGGCGGCCACCAGGACGATGCCATCGATATAACTGGCGTGATTTGCCACCAGCACGCTGGCTGTGTCGACTGCGGCGTGTGACGCGCCAGTGACATGAATCCGCACGCCAAGCAGCCGCGCCAGCAGCCGCGCCATCACACGTAGCGTCGACCACACCCATGCCGGCCGGGGCAGGAGGGCAGCGGCGAGCCAGGTTGGTGGCGCGAGCAACCAGAACACGATCCAGGCGTAGACGGCGAACGTTGCGGCGCTCACCGAGCGGCGCAGCCGGTGCAAAGCGGGACGCGTGGCGGCCAGTACGACGTGGCCCAGTTGTACCCAGACCGGGCGCGCCGCGCCACCAAGACGGCCTTGTTCATAGGCGTCGCTGCAGGCGGCGCGCCGGATCTTGCCACTCGAGGTCTTCAGCACCGCGTGCGGCGGAACCAGCACTACGTCGTCGCACGGCACGCCCATGAGGTCGAGCGTCATGCCATTGATCCTTTCCCGCAAAGCTTCCATTCCGGACGGGTCGGTTTCGCGGGTTTCGGCAATCACCACCAGGCGCTCGGTGGATGTGGTGCGGTCGTGCGCACCGATCACGGCCACGCAGCCTTTTCGTACCCCCGCGATGTTGCCAACCGCTTCCTCGAGTTCCTGCGGATAGATGTTGCGTCCGGCACGGATGATCACATCCTTGCGCCGGCCGCTGATGTAGATTTCGCCGTTTACGATATAGCCCATGTCGCCGGTTTCGAGCCAGTCGCCGTCGAACAAGGCCTCGGTCTTCTCCGGATTACGGTAGTAGCCGCTGGTTGCCGAGGGTCCGCGGAACTGCAGACGACCTTCGTGCGCTTCGGGCAACTCCCGGCCATTGTCATCGACCACGCGGACCTCGTGATCCGGCAGTGGCTGACCGCAGGAAACCATCTGCAGCGCTTGCGCGTCCTCGTCGCGCGCCGGTTCCGCGCGTCCCTCGCGCATGAACACGTCGCGTTGAACGCGCATCACATGCGGCCCGCGTCCAAGTGGAGGGAACGACAGGCCCACGGAGTTTTCTGCCAGGCCGTAGACAGGCATCAGGGCTTCCCAGCGCAGGCCGTTCGGCGCAAGGCGTGCGTGAAATCGCTGCATAGTATCGGGGCTGACCGGCTCGGCGCCGTTGAAGACCAGGCGCAGGGAACTGAGATCGAGGCCGTTGAGTTCCTCGTCGGTGATGCGCTTGAGGCAGAATTCGTAGCCGAAATTGGGCGCCGCCGAGAGCGTGGCGCGGTAACGGTGGATGGCATGCAGCCAGCGCAACGGCCGCGTGAGAAAGGTGAGCGGCGACATCATGACCACGAAGGCGCCGTAATAGAGGCTGCCCAGCCAGGCGCCGATCAGGCCCATGTCGTGGTAAAGCGGAAGCCAGGTGACGAACACGTCCTTCGCGCTTGCGTCGGTAGCGCCGCCCATGGCGCGGATGTTGGCTAGCAGATTGGCATGGGTCAGCACCACCCCCTTGGGGCGCCCGGTACTGCCCGACGTATATTGGAGAAAGGCCGTGTCGGCGTAACGACCTGTTTCATGGCGGGCGCGGAGGACTTGAGCAGCCGCCCAAAGACCTTGGCCTGCGGCACCGTTACCAGCAGCTGCGCCATGCTGTTTTCCAGGATGCCGCCGTGGCGGCGCAGGTGTTCCTCGATCTGGCTCATGCGTGCAGGTGGATAAATCGGCACCGGCACGCCGCCGGCCAACAGGATGCCAAAGAAGGTGAAGAGATAGTCGAAGCCCGTGGGCAGCATCAGGGCGACCTTGTCGCCCGGCATCAAGCCGCGCTGCTGAAGTCCCGCGGCGATTCGTTGCGCACCTTCCCACAATTGGCCGTAGGTGATGCACGCTCCCCCGCCGGATTCCTCGTACATCTGTGCATGTGGCCGATCGGCGTGTTCTTGCACATGCCATGCGAGCACCTCGGTGAGGGTTTGCGCGCGATCGGGAGTGCCGGCGACTTGGTCCAGTGCAGGCGCGCGCTCCTCCAACGGCGTTGCACCTGCGCCCGGGTGGCGCGCGCTCGTCAGCGCACGCGCAAGATCGCGTGGCGTTTCGACCTCGGAAAACACGCGCTCGGGCAGGGCGATGCCGAATTCCTTCTCGATACGGGCGAGCAGCTCGACGCGCCCCAGGCTGTCGAGCCCGAGGTCGCGCTCAAGTCGGCTGTCGAGCGTTATGGAGCGTCGACTCCTGGGGTGAAGTTCGCGAGCGAGCTGCCCGACGATCTCAAACAGTCGGGTCGAGATATCCGGGAGTCCCTCGACATCCGGAGATTGTGGGCTCGGTGTCGGCATGGGTGAGCCGGAGCGGCGGCGCTGTGTGCCGGCGCCTCCAGCGCCCGCGACCCAAGCCTCCGTTTATTCGATCAGACCCGCTTGGGGCGGGCCGTGCTTTGATCCCGGTCAATCGAGCCGGCAAGCAGCGGTCACTGACCCATTTTCCTGCCGCTGTACCGGCGCTCGGTCGTCACCGTACCGGAATCGCCACGATATGCGACCGGTCAAAAGATCGCGATGCAGCGTGATCTCGCGCGCTTATTTGGCCGTGCATTTGCCGACGAGCCTGCCGGTGTACTCGTTCACCATTGTGGTCGATTCACCACCCACCGTGCTGGTCAGCTTGAGGATGCCACGGTAGCTGCCCTTATCCCGGGTGATCTCGCCGGTTCCGGTCATCGGTTCCTTGCCCGTGCAGACAACGCGATAGGTCGTGCGGTTGCCAACGGTCTTGACGTCGCTGGTCTTGCAGTCTTTATCCATCGGTGTCATGCGATCGGCCTGCGTGCCCTTGACGCACACCTTGGTCGGTGGCCCGGGCATGCGCATGCCCTCCATGATCATGACGGTTTTCACTTCCCAGAGCTCATCAGGACCCTGGGCATGGACCGGCGCAAAAGACGCGATGGCAAGACAAAAGGCAAACAGTGAAGCGCTGCGAGCGTGCATGACTACCTCTCCTCGGTGGTATGGATTGGGTTGTTATCTATCTGCCCTTGGCGCTGAAGTGCCATTCGAGAGTGACCTTCAACGGTACCTGCGGAGGCTGCACATTACTCAGCCACTCCGTCGTCACCTCCTGCTTGCCGCTGAATTGCGGGCTGCGCGATGAGCCGACCGGACCCTTAAAGGTGAGCAACTGTCCAAAATTCTTCGCGCCCCGGCCCGGACCGTTGCCAATAACTCGAAGGAGTCTGCGATTCTTGCTCGGACCGTGCGCGCCGTCTTTGCTGTCGCGGCAAGATTCCGTCAACTGCGCCGCCAGTTGGTCAGCCGGGATCCGTAACTCATACGTCGAGGCTTTGGCGTCGATGGTCATGAAGACGCCCATCGCCTGTTTCCCCGCCTCCAGCTTGATGTTCTCGGTCCCGGCCCAACGGCAGGTGACGTCGACCGGGGGACCGCCCGCGGTGTCAATAACCTTGAAGGTCGTCTCCTCGACATCAAACTGGACCTTGCCGGAACCAGAAATGGAAGTGCCCATGGTATTTGTCCATATCTGCATGCGCGGTTCGTAGTTCACCTCGCGGGCGGCACCCATGATCTCCGGCGCGGCGCCCTGTAGTTTTTGCAGGGCGCGCTGGTATTTCGGGTCGGCGAACATTTGCGAGCGCACGCGATTCTCGCAGGCCTCGTTGCCACCACAGGCGTCGACCTTCTCCTCCCACTTGTCAATGATCGCCTGATCGTTCTCGGTAATGGTCTTACGGTAGGCGTCGTCTGCCTTACCTATCTTTTGCCGGTTTTGCGGAGAGGTGTCGGCGGTGGGCTCGACGGCGTTGACGACAATCGAGAATTCGCCGCCGTTCTTTATCTTCCAGGCGATGGCCTCGTACCCCGCGCCGCGCCCGGCCTTGTGGCGGGTACTGCCTTCGGCTTTGACCTTGAACGTCAGCGTACCGGGGGTGCCGGGGGGCGCGAATTCCAATGCGAAGGCGACGGCGGGGAGAAGGGCAGCGCCCGCGAGCGCCAACCGAGCAATCAGCGAATGACGGGGGAAGGTCTTCTGGCGCATGGCGGCATCCAAATAGAGCAAGATTGGGAAAGAACAGGCTACCAGAAATCCGTTCCAACATACTGCGGCGTAAATGGCCCGCGTCTCGCCCATGACAAAACAAGTACTTGCGTGGATGGAGTGTCGGTGCGGTGCCAAATCCGCGTTAGTATTTCCCTCATGCGCAAGAGCATCACCATCAGCACGCATGCGCGGGAGGTCTTGATCGACATTACTGCGCTGGTGAAGGACGTGGTTCGGGAAAGCGGGGTTCGCGATGGCCTTGTGCACGTCTATGCGCAGGGAGCAACCGCGGCGGTTATGATTCAGGAGAACTGGGACGAAAGCGTGCAGACCGATGTCGTTCATCTGCTTCAGAAATTGATTCCGCGCGGTGCGTGGCTGCATGACCAGCAGGACGGCAATGGTGACGCGCACCTGAAATCTGGCCTTGTCGGCCCGTCGGAGACCGTTCCAATTATGGACGGCGAGCTGGGTCTTTCGACTTGGCAGAACATTTTCTTCTGTGAATTCGACGGACCGCGTGCCGAGCGCAGGATCGTTTGTACAGTAATGGCGAACCGATAGAGGTGCCAGATCACCGGTGGCCAAGAGCGTCCAAATTCCATCGCGGACGCGCGCCGCCGATCCAATCGGTTGGCCTGTCCCTTCCATCGCGGGTCAGTCGCCATTGATCGGAAGAGCATGTCGCGACACGATCGAGTGGCATTAGGCTGGTTATTCACCCGCGCACTTCAATCGGCAAGGAGGCAACATGGCGCAACTCGACGAAGTCAGAATCGCCCTGCGGGCCCACGGCGCGAGACTTCGAGCCTGTCCAAATGTGATCGCCACCGGAGTCGGCTACAAAGTCACTGCCGACCGGCGCACCGAGGCGCTGTCCGTCATCTGCTCGGTATCGCAGAAAGTGCCGCTCGCTGCGCTAAGCGAGCGTGAACGGTTGCCAGAGAAGATCGACGGGATCCCCACGGACGTGGTGCCAACTGGCGTAATCCGTGCCTTCGCAAACACCGGGCGCCTGCGACCGGCGCCGGGTGGCTCGTCGATCGGCCACCGAGATATCACGGCCGGCACACTCGGTTGTGTGGTCAAGCAGGGCGGGCAGGTGATGATCCTTTCCAACAATCACGTGCTTGCCAACAGCAATGCGGCATCACCAGGCGATCCGATCCTGCAGCCCGGCCCGTACGACGGCGGCAAGCTGCCCGGCGACCTGATCGCCGAGCTGCACCAGTTCGTGCCGATCTCGTTTGCTGAGCCCGCGAGCGATTGTGGCTTTGCGCGCGGTGTGCTCGCGCTGCTTAATGCGGGTTGTCAGGTGATCGGCAGTCACACCCGTTACCGCGCCTATCGCATTCAGGCCGCTTCCAATCTGGTGGACGCAGCGATCGCGCGGCCACTGAGTGCCTCCGACGTGAGCGACGAGATCCTCGATATTGGAAGGATTCAGGGGCTGGGCCGCGGTGAACTCGGCATGCGATTGCAAAAGAGCGGGCGCACCACCGGTTACACCCAGGGTGAAATCCTCCAGGTGGATGTCACGGCTAGCGTGCAATACGGGGCGGGACAGACCGCGCAGTTTACCGACCAGCTCATGGCCGGCGCCATGAGCCAGGGTGGGGACAGCGGCTCCGCGGTGCTCAATGACGACAAGCAGCTGGTCGGGTTGCTGTTTGCGGGCAGCGACAACAGCACTATCATCAATCGCATCGAACACGTGTTTTCGGCGTTGAATCTCAGTTTATGAACCGCTTCGGGCTCGCGCTGCTATTGTTGGGCCTGCTGCCCGTGCAGAGCGTTGAAGCCAAAGGCTCCGTCATGTCACCGTCCATCGAACAAGTGAAAGCGACGCACCAGGAACGCTTGCTTGCGCTACCAGGCGTCGTCTCGGTCGGGATCGGGCGCGACGCACGCGGTCAATCGGTGATCGTGGTGGGGCTGGATGAGCCGCGTCCGCAGACGCAGGCCGCGATACCGCGCGAGCTAGACGGCTACCCCGTGCGTGTAGAAATCGTCGGCACTATCCGCGCACGATGACAGTGGTGTCATGCTTGCCCATGGAAGGCTTGCCGAGGACGGCAGCCCCGGTTTCGTGGGAGCAGTGTCGGCGAAGCCAGGCGACGCCGTTGATGCAAACAGGAAACCGTGAGCCGCGAGTAAGGTGGGAAGAACCGGGTCGGCGTGATCCGATTAATCGGCAGGTGGGTACAACCGAGATTACTGAATAACTGCCGCGTTTACACAAAAGTCTGCCAGTTGCTCCAGCACACGTTGTGTTGCCCGATTCGCTGCCGCGACGCCACCATAGGCATCATCACTGGCGACAGTTTCAGTGTCATCAAATTGCTTCACGGCCAGCACCCGTTTGCCGCGCAGGTCAATTAGGCGCGCGCGCAGCGTAAGCTGAACCCGGCTGGGCCGCGTCGCGAAGTCGTGCCACAAGCGAATCAGTTCAGTCTCGAGCAAGACATCGGCGGGAAGCGCGCCGCGCGGCTGCACGATAGCGCGAAAACTCCCGGTTTGCTCCATTGCCTGCACCAGCAGCGGTTCCAGCATGCGCGCCGGCGTGTCGGCCCATTGGTTGGTTAAGAAGGATCTCACTTCGTGTGGCTGCTGCGTGTAAATCATCTGGGGTGTGTCAAAACCGGGTCGTGCCTGCAGCGGGCTGATGGCCAATACGAAGTCGCGCTTGATTAGTGCTGTCTGAGTAGCCGGTTGAGCATCCAGCACATAGATGTTCTGATCGGCCACTTGCGGTGCAGGCAGGGCGGCGCAACCCGACAGGAGTCCAATGACGGCCAGAACCGAAAGAGTGCGGCTGGGGGTCAGCAGCTGCGCTTCCGGCCTAGGCATCATGTCCACGGGCACGTCTATTCTCCGGGTCCGCGCTTCCTTGCCGGGTTTCCATACAGCAAGATGCTTGGATTCTGTTCCAGTTGATAACCGGTGCGCTGAAGCGAAGCGGTCACGTCACGCAATTCCTCAACCAGCTTGTGCACTTCCGGCAGCGTCTCACTGGTGAATTTGACGCTTGCGTCCGTGGCGGCGCGGGCGAGTGTGTTGGACATGTCGTCAAAGACATCGGCACTACGCTGTATGCGTTGAACGAGTGTGGGAAGGTCTTCGCTCACGCGCGAAGTGTTTTTGAAGGTCTCAGCGATGTCGATCAGGCTGGCGTCGAGACGCACCATGAGCGATGGGCCGCTGCGGATGACTGGATAGCCCTCTTCGATCTCGTTCTTGAGGTCCGGCGCATCACGACTGCCACCGGTGAGGTCGACAAATGCGATTCCGGTCAGACCCTGTGTCGATAGTGTGGCCACGGTATCCACCTTGACGGGGGTTCCGCTTTCGATGGCAAGTATGAGCTGAACCTGCTCGACATTTCCCGGCGCCAGAGAAATTTTTCTTACCCGGCCGACCTCGACCCCCCGGTAACGAACCGGCGCATTCAGGTTCAATCCCGCCACCGATTCGTCCATATACGTCAGATAGAGGTCGTAGGATTTGCCAAACGTCTTGCCGCTGCTCAGCCACAGCACGCTACCGATAAGCGCCGCGCTGAGAACCAGCACAAATACCCCGACCACGGCAAAATTTACTTTCTCTTCCATGCCTGCTCGCGCGCCGCGCGACCACGCGGTCCATAGAAATATTCACGCACCAGCGGATGATCCATTTTTGAGAGTTCTGTCATGCTGCCAGTCCCCAGGATCTGCCCCTTGTCAAGAACCGCGACCCGGTCGGCAGTGCGCCACAGCAGGTCGAGGTCGTGTGTCACCATCATTATGGTTAGCCCGAGCACATCGCGCAAACTTTTCACCAACTCGTCGATGCCGCTGGCACTGAGCGGGTCAAGGCCGGCGGTTGGTTCGTCGAGAAACAGCAGTTCGGGATCCAGGGCAATGGCGCGCGCCAGTGATGCCCGTTTGCGCATTCCTCCGCTCAGTTCATTCGGGTACTTGGCTCCGGCATCAGCCGGAAGGCCAGTAAGGGCAATCTTCAGTGCGACGACTTCATCAATGAGCGCTTTGCTGAGTTGCGTGTGTTCGCGCAACACCATGCTGACATTTTCCGCCACCGTCAGCGAGCTGAAGAGGGCGCCACGTTCGAACATTACCCCATATCGACGCCGTAGCGGCAGCGCTTCTTCATCACTCAGACCGACGACTTCCTGACCGAACACCTTGATCGAGCCCGACACGGGTTGGAGTAGCATGATAACGGCACGCAACAGCGTCGACTTGCCGCAGCCACTGGCACCCACCAGCGAGAAGATTTCACCCGGCCGTACCGATAGGCTGGCATCCTCATGCACCACTGCCTTGCCGTAACGCGTATGCAGGTGGCGGATGTCAATGACGGAGCCGCTCTGCTGTTGATTTCTGTTCGCGGTACTCATAACTCGAGCCAGTTGAAAACGATAGAAAACAGTGCATCGGCCACGATCACCAGAAAGATCGAATGCACCACGCTAACCGTGGTCTGGCGGCCAACGCTGTCTGCGCTGCCGCTAGCCTGAAAACCCTGGAAACATCCAACCAGCGCGATGATCACGGCAAACACCGGCGCTTTGCTGACACCAGTCAGGAAGGAGGACAGGCTGACCGCTACTTCAAGGCGATCGATGAATAGTTGGAAACTGATATCCAGCATATTGCTGGCCATGACCATGCCACCGATCACACCGGTGATATCGGCAAAGACGGTCAGTAGCGGCAGGGCGATGATCAGCGCTAGGATCTTGGGCTGTACCAAGAGTTCTTGTGGCCCGACGCCGATGGTGCGAAGCGCATCGATCTCTTCACCGATCTTCATGGTGCCGATTTGTGCGGCCCAAGCGGAGCCTGACCGGCCCGCGACAATGATGGCGGTCAACAGTGGCGACAATTCGCGCAACATGGCTAGGCCGACAAGATCGACGACGAAGATGTTGGCGCCAAACTGTTGCAACTGATCGGCGCCCTGATAGGCGATCACCACCCCCATTAGGAACGACAACAGCCCCGTGATCGGCAGCGCTTCGAACCCGGCGGTCTGCAAATTGTGGAGAATCGGAAGCCAGCGGATACGGCGCGGATGGAGGAGTGAACGCAGAAAGACAATCGCGCTCTCACCGATAAAGGCGAGCATCCCGGTCAAGTGGATCAGGCTATACCAGGTCTGCGCTCCGATGCCGGCCAACAGGCTGACTTTGGGTAGCACTGCCGGTTCGGCGGTCGCAGCATGTGCGGTAATCAGCTGCAGTAAGGTGTTGAACTCGGGTCGCAATCCGATGATCCGGACCGTCCTCGCACCGCGCTGTTCCAATGTGCGGACGGTACGATGCAACAGCCATGCTCCCGCAGTGTCCAGCGCAGATATCGCCGACGCGTCGATCACGCAATCGACCGCATCAGTTTGCGCAACAGCCGTCAGAGGCTGTTCGACGGGGGCGATTCCCTGCACAGTCCATGCCCCGGTGCAGCGGATATTGACGGATGCCGGCACAGCTGCCGTGCCCGTTTCGATCTCGAACCGCGCAACTTGCCTGGCTGTCATTGTTGCTGCTTCCGGTGCAGGGGCTGGCGCCAAAGGATATGTCATATCACCGACCATCGAACAAGTGAAGGCGATGCATCAAAAACGCTTGCTTGCGCAATCAGGGGTCATTTCGGTCGGAATCGAGCGCGACACGCAGGACGAATCGGTGATCGTGGCCGGGCGGGATGAGCGGTGCCTCTGACGCAGACTGCGGCAGCGCGCGAGCGGGTTGGTTAACCCGCGCGCGTCGACATCGTCGGCGCTATTTGCGCACCATGACAATGGTGCCATGTTTGCCCACAGAAAAGCTGCCGAAGACGTCAGGCCTGGCCTCGTTGAAGGGTTGCCGGCGGGGCCCGCCCTGAAATCGATCTACTTTTCTCCCGCCTCAACCATCGGGGTGTAGACGTATTCGGCAGGATCTGCATGCGGACTGCGCGCAATGCACACCGATGGCAGCCGCAAGGGCTGCCCTGCAAATCCTTGGGTCCATTTCAGGTTGTCGCGGGCGAGTAGATTCGACTGCGTCGCTTGCTCCAATGCATTCCGGCCAGGATCATGAGCAAGGTGAGGACGTAAAACAGTACCTCGATGCCGCTCGGACGAGCCTCGTAACCGGCTAACAAGTGCATGAACCGGCCAAGAACCGAGTCGATCGGCAAAATGGCCGAGGTGTCCCATAAAGGACTGGCGAGCGGGCGGATGACATCACCCTGCACCAGAAAGCGAGCCATTTGCCCGGCCATTCCGGCGGCGAGTAGAAGAATCAGTGCGCTTGTGACCATAAAGAAATAGCGAATGGGGATACGAGCAAGCCCGGCGTAGAGAGCCCATCCAACAACGATACCGGCGGCGAGGCCGAATATACCGCCGGCCAGGAGCGAGGACTGGCCAGTGTTGTTGGCGGCCGCGAGCCCGTAGAGAAAGAGTGCGGTTTCGGAGCCTTCACGCAGTACGGCAAATGCAATTAGCAGTGCCAGCGCCGACATCGTGCGCTGTCCGGTTGTGACCGCCTGTCCCATCGCCTTCGCTTCGCGCGCGGCCTCCCTACCATGACGGGCCATCCAGATGTTGTGCCAGCCGAGCATCAGTACGGCGATGCCAAGTACGGCTGCATTGAAAAGCTCCTGGCCGGTTCCCTCTGCCAACTGGGAAATCGTCTCGGTCAAACCCGCCACCATGAGCGAGCCGACCAGTCCGATAGCGATGCCCGCCGACATCCAGAGATTTCGGCCGGAGAGGTTGCGGGTCGCGGCCGCGAGAATACCGATGAGGAGGGCGGCCTCAAGGGTTTCCCGGAAGACAATGATGGCGGATCCCAGCATGGTCCTACTCCGCCACGATCACGCCGCGTGCGGTCTTCTCGTGGAACTCGCCGACGAAAGCGTACTTTCCGGGAGCGAGGGGTCCCACATAGATGGTGGCCGTGGCGTTCCCGGGAATAACTTTTTCGCGCCTGAGCGAATGGCTCTCGAATTCCTCAGGTGTGCTGTCACGATTCTGAACGACCAGCTTGATCTTCTTTCCCGCCGGCACTCGTAGCTCGGCCGGTGAAAACTGGTGATTACTGATGGTGATTCGGTGCTCCACATCGGCCGCGAGGGCAAGCGTGGGGATCAGCAGGAGGGGCAGGATGACGCGCTTCATGGTTGCTCCGTTAGGTCGACATTGAGCGAATGATAATCATTATCATTATCGTTCGCAAGCCTGACGACCTGAGTCAGACGCATTTTCCAGGTGCAGGTACCGGGAAGTTGCAGCGGCCTAATCGGACCCGGCTTATCCCCCAAAATAATGTGGCTTTGGACGCTATCGCGCTGAAACCGTTCCGGGTGCGCTAACATTCGCGCCTCCATGTTGAGCAACATAAGGCAGTTCTTCGACCAGCACATTCGTACCGGGGGCGGACCCCGGCCGGAGGGGATACGAGACCGGTTGCGGGTGGCGACCGCCGCGCTGCTGTTTGAGGTTATGCGCACGGATAGCAATCTCAAAGATACCGAGCGCCACGCGATAACGGCGGCGATCGAGGCACGCTTCAAGCTGACGCGGGAGCAAACCGCCGACCTGCTGCGCCTCGCCGAGGCTGAGGCATCACAAGCCACCGATTACTACCAGTTCACCGCGCTGATCAACCAGCACTTCACTCCTGCGCAGAAAGAAGAGGTGGTCGAGAACATGTGGCAGGTGGCCGCTGCCGACCAGGAGATTGATCGATTCGAGCGCACACTCGTGCATAAGGTGGCCGATCTCCTGCACGTTCCACGTGCCGCGCAGATCGCGGCCCGCGAGCGCGCCTTGCGCGCCGCCCATGAGAAGACACCGGACTAGATCATCGGAAACCGGCCGGGGACGCGCTTGATCGGTCCATAGCGGTTTCGCGCGTTCCCTGCAGCTACCCTTGAGATAGCTCTCGAAACGCTCGTTGGCGCTAGTGGCACACGCGTTTGGGTACTGCGCCCAAGGCAGGCCGAACCGGTTCGTCGGCGTCGCCGGACCGCACCCTATATATATGTTGCGAGGAATGTCTTGCCGTGGGTCCGCCTTGGTTCGGCACCCCGGTTTGAGGCCTTGGCGAGCCACAACAATTGATAGCTATTGGCGCTGGACCATGTATAGTTGCCGCGTTGCAGCCCATTCCTCGTAGTCAGTTCGGAAGTTCCCTCCTGTTGTTTTGGAAGCCACTCCCGCCAATTTGCTTTCAGGAACGATCTGCAAACTATCGCAACTCAATCAACAGAGGTTATTTTTCATGGCAATGGGTACAGTTAAGTGGTTCAACGACGCCAAGGGCTTTGGTTTCATCACCCCGCAGGATGGCGGCAAGGACGTGTTTGTCCATCATTCGGCCATCTCGGGCACCGGCTTCAAGAGCCTGTCCGAAGGACAGCAGGTTAAGTTCGACATCGAGCAGGGCGCCAAGGGCCCGTCGGCGGCGAATGTGCAGCTGGCCTAAGGGCTAGACGCTGCGCAAGCAAGTGCTTGCGATAAAGACCCCGCCAGCGAGCGGGGTCTTTTTTTTGGTGGCGTCGGTTTCTGTCGCTGGCGACTACCGACGATTCGTTGTTTCGCGGAATAGGGCGCACCGTCGCTCCCGGTAGGCCAAACCCGACCCCAACCCCAAGGAGTGCATTCGATGAGCAAGACCCCAAGGAGTGCATTCGATGAGCAAGGGCATGAACAGCAAGAAGCAAACCCGGAAAGAGCCGGCCAAGAGCATGCTGGAAAAGCGTGCGGCGAAGCGCGCCAAAAAGGCCGCGCGCGGAACACTGCGCTGAGACCGTCGCGATCGGCTTTGTCACGTCGCGCACCGGCAGCGCCAATCTGGTGCACGTGCGTTCGCCGACGGGAACCATTTGCGTTCCCTATGCACTAATTCGGTGCCGCCGAGCGCTTTGGCCAGGCGACCCCCGCCGGGATCTTCCAATGTAATTGCCATGCAATAATGGTGTGGCAAACTTGGTGACCGAACGCGGCATCCTGCGCCACTTTGCCGCCAGGCCCAACCACTGACTAGAGTATGGAAACTTCCTGGAAAGACAGCATCTATCGCCAGCGCGAAGAACTCGCGCGCATGCTGCGCGAGCCG
>Ga0111171_1073_pt1 | contig 14427 bp, 13 predicted proteins | sample DeeMarSWOR324_28_FD_80232 | JGI IMG/M metagenome (GOLD analysis project Ga0111171, IMG submission 80232) | Acidithiobacillales bacterium SM23_46 | reverse complement strand
ACCTTGGTGAGCGCAGCCGTGAGCGTGGTCTTGCCATGGTCAACGTGACCGATGGTGCCAACGTTCAGGTGCGGTTTGGTGCGTTCGAATTTTTCCTTGGACATCGTCTGCCTCGTCTGGATCTCTAAAAAGTCACTCCTCACGGACTACTACACTGCTGCGCACTGCCAACCTCAATCTGGAGCCCATAACTGGAATCGAACCAGTGACCTCTTCCTTACCAAGGAAGTGCTCTACCGACTGAGCTATATGGGCGCAATCGTCAAACTGGAGCGGGTGATGGGAATCGAACCCACATCATCAGCTTGGAAGGCTGAGGTTCTACCATTGAACTACACCCGCGAAATCATGGATGTGTGTATGAGGAAGAACCCGTGCCCGCCCAGCCGCCCTGCGAGACCCGACCCGCCGTTATTCTCTGCGCCCGACTCTACTTTGGTGGAGGGGGGTGGATTCGAACCACCGAAGGCAGAGCCGTCAGATTTACAGTCTGATCCCTTTGGCCGCTCGGGAACCCCTCCCAAATTTGGAAAGGCGCGGATTTTGCGTCATGCGCAAGGCAGTGTCAACGGATAGTTGATTGATTTTCCGACAACAAAAGGGTTCGCGGACGCCTCACTGAGAGGGCCGGAGAAGGCCCCCTGACCCTCCCTTGCTATGGCTTCTGCTGCCCCCGGATCAGATTCAGCGCAGAACCGGCCATGAACCAGCCAATTTGCTCGCGCGTAAGGCTATGGCGGACCTGGAACGATTCAATCTTCCCGTCCGTATGCGTGATTCGAACCTCGACGTCCCGGCCCGGCTCCAGCCGATCAACCCCGACGAAGGTCAGCCGGTCTTCCCTGCCAATACGCTCGTAGTCAGCGGGATCGGCGAAGGTAAGCGGCAGAACGCCCTGCTTCTTAAGGTTGGTTTCATGGATGCGGGCAAAACTACGCACCAGCACGACCCGTGCACCGAGGAACCGGGGGCTCATGGCAGCATGCTCGCGTGAGCTGCCTTCACCATAATTGGTGTCACCCACGGCGACCCAACCGAGCCTCTTGGCCTTGTAGGCACGGGCGATCGCCGGAAGAGTCTCTCCCGTCTCTCCAGTCAGCACGTTGTAGCCGGTACCGGGTTTGTCGGCGAACGCGTTGGTGGCGCCGGTAAACATGTTGTCGCTGATACGGTCAAGGTGACCGCGGAACTTGAGCCATGGGCCAGCCGGCGAAATCTGGTCGGTGGTGCACTTGCCCTTGGCCCTGAGCAACACCGGCAGGTCGCGGTAGCCGGTCTGCTTGTCAATCGGCGCGAATGGCTCGAGCAGCGCCAGCCGCTCGCTCGCCGGGCTCACCACCACCTGTGCCGCTGCGCTGCCCGCCGGGGCGACATAACCCGACTCGCCCGCTGCATAGCCCTTGGCCGGAAACTCCTGCGCCGCTGGCGCCGGGAGCTTGACCCGCTTTCCATCCACCGGAATCCCGTCGGCAATCGGATCCACATCGAGCCGGCCGGCCAACGCATATGCCACCACGACCTCGGGACTGCCGATGAAGGTCACATCAGTTCGCTCCCACTGCCCGATGCACGGCCCACAGGCATTGGCGAGCACCGTGGCGCCGATGGCCTCGAGATCCGCGAGCAAGCCGTCGCGCTCGATAGTGGCGCGGACCTGCTCTGAACCAGGCGTTACCATGAGCGGCACGCGCGCCTTGAGGCCATGTTTCTTCGCTTCGCGCGCGATAAAGGCCGCACGCCCGATGTCCTCGTAAGAAGAGTTCGTGCAGGAGCCGATCAGTCCGGCGCTGAGCGGTGCCGGGTAACCCTCGTTCTTCACATCAGCCGGCAACCGCGATACCGGTCGCGCCAAGTCAGGGGTATGCGGACCCACCACTTGCGGCTCGAGCGCTGAGAGATCGATCTCCACAATCTCGTCGTAGTACTTTTCGGGATTTGCATACACTTCGGCGTCTGCCACCAAATGCGCGGCTTGGGCCTCCGCAAGGCTCGCCCAGTCAGCACGGCCGGTCGCACGCAGGTAATCGGCCATGCGCCGATCGAAGGGAAACAGCGAAGTGGTCGCGCCGAGCTCGGCACCCATGTTGGTAACGGTTGCACGGTTGCCTTGGCGGTGCAGGAGAGCGATTCGGTTCCCGGACCGAAGTACTCAACAATCTTATTGGTGCCGCCGGCCACGGTGAGCATGCCGGCGAGCTTGAGTATCACGTCCTTGCCGGAGGTCCAGCCCGAGAGCTTGCCGGTCAGGCGCACGCCGATAAGCCTCGGCCATAGCAGTTCCCACGGCATTCCGACCATCACGTCCACGGCATCCGCGCCGCCGACGCCGATTGCCACCATGCCAAGGCCGCCCGCGTTCGGGGTATGCGAATCGGTGCCAATCATCAGGCCACCGGGGAATGCATAGTGCTCGAGGATCACCTGGTGGATGATGCCGGAACCGGGCTTCCAGAACCCCATTCCATACCTGTTCGACGCGGACGCGAGAAACTCATAGACCTCCCTGTTGGTGTCCTCGGCAACAGCCAGATCCTTGAGCGCGCCGACCTTGGCGCGAATCAGGTGATCGCAATGGACCGTCGTCGGCACCGCGGTCTCGGGCCTGCCCGCTGTCATGAACTGCAGAATCGCCATCTGCGCGGTTGCATCCTGCATGGCGACGCGATCCGGCCGCAGGCCGACCGTCGACTTGCCGCGCTCCGGTAGCGCAGCATTCGGGTCCGCCAGATGCGCGTACAGAACCTTTTCCGCGTAGGTGAGCGGCTTTCCGGCGCGCTTGCGCGCTGTCATGACACGGCCGGCCAACGACTGATAAAAATTGCGCGCCGTCGCGACGGCGTCGAGTGGGGACTTTTCCATGAGCGGATTCTTTAATCTAGGTCTGTACCTAAACTGGATGACGGCAATAACCTGCCAAAACAAGTGGAGCCCGCAGAGGGAATCGAACCCCCGACATCCTGATTACAAATCAGGTGCTCTACCAACTGAGCTATGCGGGCGCGGGCAAAGACGCGCGATTCTAAGTATCGTCCGGCGCTGCCGGCAACTGCTCCCTGCATTGCCCTACCTCCCCACACCTGTGTGGGTCGCCGGCAACTGCTACGTGCCCGCGTCCCCGTGGCTTGTGCCCTCAGGCAATGGCGGCGCTGGCACGGTACCGGATGCAGCCGCAGGCGCGTCAGCCGCGGGCGCGGGACAATTATACTCGCTAAGGCTCACTCCGCTCGTCCCCCAGCTAAAGTCCTTTAGCGCTTCGAACAGATTGCTGCCCGTTAGCTCGAGCCAATAGGCGGTGCGGCTCTGTTGCACGGGCTCGAGCTTTGCACGGACACCCTTGGTCTCGAGCCGGCGCATCTGCTTGCTGGCATTCGCGCGCACCGAGTAAAACCCGAGCGCGACGCCATACCGGCCGTTCTCCAGCATCAGCGCATGATCGCGAAATCCCAGGCGGGTGAGCTCCTTTCGTTTGGCCTCCGCTGCCTGCCGCGTCGGGAACGGTGGCAGGTAAACGCGGTAGCCAGTGACGGTCGGCCGGGTTTCCTCGCGACGCATGGAACCGATGCCACGCTCATCAAGTTGGCGCGCCGCCGCCAACACCTGCTCCAGCTCACCGAACGGGCCCGCCCGGAAACAGGCCGCCACCGGTACTGACGGTTCGGCCGGTGGCTGCGGCTTCGCTGCGGGAGGCTTCGGGCGGGATTTCAGGGAGACGCCGGCTTCCGTGGCGAGCTTCATCGTATCGACACGCACCTGTAATCGGGGCTCCGGCTCGGGCACCGCCGAGCCGTCGCCATACGAGTAAATCCACAACGCCAGTCCCACGTTCAGGATCAGCAACGCTGCGAACAGCCATTTCAACATGTCGCGCCGCCTCCGGACACTGATTCACTCACGCACGCGTTAACCGTCGGCAGCCTGTGGCATTCGCCGGTTGCATCCCGGCCAGGTGGGGCCCCTGCTCCGCGGCTCATGGTTGGCATGTCGCTATACGCTCCAATCCGCGCAGCACCAGATCCGGCACTTCGGTGAAAGAAAAGCGAAGATGCGGCGCGAAGACTGCGGCATCCCCGCCGGTCAACAACGCCAGCATGGGCTCGCCCAGAATCTCGTGATGCTCGGCGACGATGCGCTCAATAGCGCCCGCGATACCGATCAACGTACCGGCGCCGATCGCCTCGGCGGTGGAACGGGCCTGGGCCTGACAGGAAAGCGCCGCGCCGGCCGGCGCACCAAGCGCCGCCGTGCCCTGCGCCAGTGCGCCTCGCTGCAGAACAAGGCCGGGCAGTATCACCCCGCCGACAAACTCGCCAACTGCTGACAACCCATCGATCGTGATCGCGGTACCGCAATCGATGATACACAGCGGCGCCTGTGAAATCGCCCGCGCCCCGACCAGCGCCGCCCAACGATCGGCCCCAAGTTGGGCGGGATCACGATAGCCGTTATGCACCCCCAGGCTCTGGGCAACAGCCGCGATAAATCGTGGCGGCACCGCCCAGCGCTCGGCACACCAGGTGGCGAGCATCTCGCGCATCTCCGGTGTCGCCACCGAACTCACCCAGACCTCACGCACGCCGGAAAACGATTCGAACGCGGTTTCAAGCAGCGGCGCGAGCGCACGATCACGGTAGAGGATTGCCCCGGTCCGCCATTCCGGCGGATTCGATAGCGCCCACTTGAGGCGGCTGTTGCCGAAATCGATCAACAATCTTGTTCCGGTTGGTCACGTCGCCCTCAGGCTGATCTCACCGGAATGGAACCGGCGTTGCTCGCCGCTGCGCGTCTGCAGCACGATTGCGCCGTGCTCGTCGATCCCCTGCACGGTGCCCGTCGTCTCCCCGGTTCCATGGACCATGCGCACCAATTTGCCGTGGTAATGATGGCGGCGTTCGAAGGTGAGCCGGAACGGGTCGAGTCCCTCCTCCGCGAATCGCTCAAGCGTCGCGCGCAAATGCAGAAGCAGCAGGGCCGCCAGCCGATTCCGCGCGGGCGGTTGACCGCTGATGCGGGCAATGTCTGCCCAGGGCTGATCGATTTCCGCCGCATGCGACTCGGAAAGATAGCCGTTTACACCGACGCCGAGCACCACCAGTGTCGGCCCGTTGACCTCGCCGCGCACCTCGGCCAAGAGACCGCCGAGCTTGCGGTCATTCCATAAAACGTCGTTTGGCCACTTAAGACGCACGTCGCGCAACCCATAAGCCTCGAGCGCATCAGCTACCGCCACACCCGCGGCAAGCGTGAGGCCGGCGAGTTCGCCAGGCCCCCCGGCGAAGCGCCAAAGCATCGACAGCATGAGATTATGGTACGGCGTCGCAATCCAGCGCTGGCCGCGCCGACCGCGACCGGCGGGCTGCGCCTCGGCGAGGCAGGCGGCTCCGCTTTCGAGCGTTTCGGCATGCTCAAGAAGATAGCGGTTCGTGGAATCCACCTCTTCCAGCACGGTGAGTGCGCGCTGCAAACGAACCCCACCGTCGGCGAGCAACTTCAGGATGCGTCGGGCGTCGAGCGGCTCGAGCGGCTGCGCGAGCCGGTAGCCGCGCCCCGATACCCGGTGGATATCGAGCCCCTCGGCACCCAACGCCCGGATCGCCTTGCAGACAGCGGCGCGGGTGACGCCCAATTTCGCGCCAAGATCGGTGCCGGAATGAAAGCTGCCATCCGCCAACAGGCGCAGCAGGGCTGACCGGGTGCTCATGGCCGAATTCTAAGGCATGCGCCGCTGGCGGCGCAGCGCGTCAGCCGCGCCGGCAGCGGTCGCCTGGGCTAGCGTGGCAAACGTGCGTACCAGCCGTGCCGCGGTGTTGTGTCAGCTCCGCGGCGTATCAAGCCCGCAAAGTTTCTCAACGTTTTTCACGATGGCGGCAGAATCAAGCTCTGCGTCACCCAGTCCGATAAGTGCGTTCAGTTGCTGGGCGACGAGTGCCGCGCCCGGCAGGAACATGCCAAGCGTATGAGCCGTTTCCATCACGATCCGCAGGTCCTTTTGGTGGAGCTTCACTTTGAAGCCCGGCTTGAAGTCGTGATCGAGCATGCGCTTGCCATGCACCTCGAGGATCTTGCTGCCGGCAAAGCCGCCCATCAACGCCTCACGCACCTTGGCCGGATCGACGTTGTTGCGGCGCGCGAAAGACAGCGCCTCGCTCACTGCCTCGATCGTGACGCCGACCACGATCTGGTTGCAGGCCTTCGCAACCTGGCCGGCACCATGCGCGCCGACATGCACGATGTTCTTGCCAAGGCAGTCGAACAGCGGTTTCACGCGCTGGAAGCTCTCCTCCTTGCCACCCACCATGATCGAGAGCGTGGCGTTGACCGCGCCCACCTCGCCACCAGAAACCGGCGCGTCCAGCATCTCGACGCCTTTGGCCGCGAGGTCGTGCGCGAAGCGCCGCGTTTCAACCGGCGAGATCGTGCTCATGTCCACCACCACCTGGCCAGCGCGGGCACGCTCGATGACGCCGCCGGCGCCAAAAATCACCTGCTCGACGTCCGGCGTATCCGATACCATGACGAAGATCACGTCAGCATGTGCGGCGACCTCCGCAGCGGAGCCACAGCCCTGCGCGCCCTCCATAACCAGCGATTCCATTGTGGTTGGCCGGCGTCCGTGCACCCACAGCTTGTGCCCCGCGCGCATCAGGTTCTGCGCCATGGGGCGACCCATGATTCCGAGGCCTATGAATCCGATCTTGGTGGACATTTGTCAGTCTCCTTTTAGGTGTCAGGCGAATAGTGTCAGCCGCAGCGGCAGGATCAACGGGGACAGCACTGCGCTCCAGTCAATCATCAGACCAGCGGCCTCGGTACGATCGACCAGCAATACCGCCTGACCGTCGTGGGCGAATCCGATCGACTGCCCGGCCGGGTCCAAGCCGCCGTAACTGCATCAGTTGGCGGGCGGGTTGAGCAGATTGGGTGGCTTGCCGGTCGTGAGCGCCGCGACCAGGTTGCGCGCCGCAAGCATCGCCATGTTGAAGCGCGTACGGTGCGTCGAACTGGCGATGTGGGGCGCCAGCACGACATTCTTGAAGCGCAGGAATGCCGGGTTGAGCTTGGGCTCGCTTTCGAACACATCGAGGCCGGCGGCGGCAATCTTGCCGGACTTGAGCGCCTCGATCAGCGCCGCGTCATCGACCACGCCGCCGCGCGCCGCGTGGATCAGCATGGCGGTAGGCTTCATGCGCGCGAGCTGCTGGGCGCCGATCAGATGATGGGTGGCCGGCGAATATGGCGTATGCAAGGTCACGATGTCTGACTCGGCAAGTAGCGTGTCGAGCGGGGCATAGGTCGCGCCGAACTCCCGTTCAATGTCAGCGTCGACACGTTTGCGGTTGAAATAGAGGACCTTCATGTCGAAGCCGCGCGCGCGCCGTGCCACCGCCTGTCCGATCCGGCCCAAGCCCACGATTCCGAGCGTCGCGCCCGCCACGTCTTGCCCGAGAAATTGCTTTAGCTTCCAGCCGTGCCACTCGCCAGCACGCAACCACGCCTCGGCCTCGGTCAACCGCCGCGCCGTCGCCAGAATTAGTGCCCAGGTGAAATCGGCGGTGGCGCTGTCGAGCACCCCGGGGGTGTTGGTCGCCAGCACCCCACGCGCCGAACACGCCTTGAGATCGATGTTGTTGAAGCCGACCGCGATGTTGCATACCGCCTTGAGATTCGGGCAGCGCGCGAGCAACGCGTCATCGACCCGATCGGTCAGCACCGTGAGGGCGCCGTGCTTGTCAGCCAGGTGCTCGGCAAGCTCCACCGGCGTGAACGGCGCATCGGACTGGTTTGCGGATACCTCGAAGTGCTCGGCGAGGTAGTCAAGGACCTCGTCGAACACCTCGCGCGTGACTTGTACTCTCGGCTTCATATAGCGCCTGGCGGGGAATCAATTCGGCCAACCACGGCCCCCGCGCAACACATACACACTACACGACGTTTGTATTCCCCGCGCGGCCTTAGTTCCATCTGCACCATGCGTTCGCTCCTGCAGACGCCCGGCAGTGTCAGTCGCCCTTCGAGTGCAAGGACTGCCAAAGGTCGACCAGCAGCATGATGACACCGATCAGTACCACGACTGTAAGCGCGACCTCATTAAGCTTGACCACGGGCGCTGCGAGATATGCGAGCACGAGCGTGGCGGCCACGATCGCTGCAAAATGCTTGTATTTCATTTTCTGGGTCTCCTTGTCCGTCTCGCAATTAGTCGTCGGCAACTTGCGCAGTCAGCCAACGCGCGGTGCGCAACAGGCGCGCGTCGCGGTGACGCTGGCCGACAAGCTGAACGCCGAGGGGCAAACCATTCGCGCCGTGCAACAACGGTAGCGCGAGTGCCGGCATGCCGCAGAGCGACCAAAGCGTGCAAAACGAGGGGTCGCCCGTCGATGTCAGTCCCTTCGGCGCCGTGCCCGCCACTGCCGGGGTCAATACCGCATCGCAGCGCTCGAACAGCTCGTCGAAGCCCTCGTTCAGAAGCGGAATGCGCGCGAGCGCGGCCTGATACTCGAGCGCGGTGATGGCGCGCCCACGCTCGAGCTGGGCGCGAAGCGCATCGCTCAATTGGTCGCGACCGCGGTCGTACTCATCAACCAGGGCCGCCGCCATCTCCGCCTCCATGATCGTGCGATGCAATTCCAACGCATTGAGGGCACTACCGGGCAGGTTCACTTCCACGACACGGTCGCCCAGAACCTCAACCAACTCCGCAAACGCCTCGCGGGTGTCCTCATCGGTGCGCTCCCACAGCGGCGTCTTGATGAGAGCAATCGTCGGTGGCAATGGCGGCTCGCCGGCCGCGATGTCGCGAAATGGAACGCGTGCGCGCGGCCGCGTATCCGGATCGCGCTCATCGTGCCCCACGAGCACCTCGCAGGCGAGCGCGATGTCCTCTATCGTGCGCGCGAAGACGCCCATCTGGTCGAGTGTGCGCGACAGCCTGAGTACGCCGTGGCGCGAAATCAGTCCATGTGTCGGCTTGAAGCCGTACACGCCGCAATATGCCGCCGGCCGGATTACCGAGCCGTTGGTCTGGCTGCCGAGCGCGAGCGGCACCATGCCAGCGGCGACTGCGGCGGCAGACCCGCTCGACGAGCCGCCCGGCGTATGCTCCGGGTTGTGGGGGTTGCGCGTCTTGCCGGGCGTATAGGTCGCACATTCCGTCGTCACCGTCTTGCCCATGATCACGGCGCCCGCGGCGCGCAGCATCGAGACCACGGTGGCGTCGTGCGCCGGCGTGCGCCCGGCGTGCAGAACCGTGCCGTCCTCGGTCGGCATGTCTTCCGTGTCAATGATGTCCTTGATACCGACTGGCACGCCGTGCAGCAGCCCAACCGGCTGGCCTTTGCTCCGGTCCTCGTCGCGTGCACGCGCCTGATTGAGCGCGTACTCCGGGTCGAGGAATTGCCAGGCCTGAACCTGATCTTCGACCTCGCCCACGCGCGCCAGGCAGTTCTCCATCAACTGCTCGGAGCCCATTGTGCCGTCGTGGATCGCGCGCGCCGCATCCGCCGCGCTGAGCCAGTAGAGCTGTGACGCGTCCATTTTCAACCGTAGAACAGGCCCGGCAGCCAGAACATGATCTGCGGGAACATGTAGACCGCGAACATGGTCACGAAGACCATCGCCAGAAACGGGAAACAGCCCCTGAAGATCGTCCACAGCTGCACGTGCGGTGGGGCAATGCCTTTTAGATAGTAAGCCGACATCGCCATCGGTGGAGTCAGGAACGATGTCTGGAGGTTGAGCGCGATCAGGATGCCGAACATCATCGGGTCGACGTTGAAGTGCGGCAGGAGCGGCAAGAAGATGGGCACGAAGATGATGATGATCTCGGTCCACTCCAGCGGCCATCCGAGCAGGAAAATAATGACCTGCGACAGGATCAGGAACAGGATCGGATTCAGGTCGAGCCCAAGCACGAACTGCTTGATGATGCCTTCCCCGCCCAGATACGAAAACACCGACGAAAACGTCCAACTGCCGACGAACAGGAAACAGATCATGGCCGAGGTGCGCGCCGTGAGGTATACCGCCTCCTGAAGACGCACCCAGTTCAGCGCGCGGTACGCCGCGGCAAGCACAAGGCTGCCGAGTGCGCCGATCGCTGCCGCCTCCGTCGGCGTCGCCAGGCCAAAGATAATCGAGCCAAGCACCGCGACGATCAGTACCGCGAGCGGCACGAACGCCTTGGCGAGGAGGATCGCCGCCGTGGTCCAGGGGACGTTCGCCTCGTCTTCAGGCAGCTTGGGGGTCAGCTTCGGATTTAGAGTCGCGCGGGTAATCACATAAGCGACATACAGTCCGGCCAGCAGAAGCCCCGGCAGCATGGCAGCCGCGTACAGGCGCACCACCGAAACCGAGGCCGCGGCCGCGTATACGATCAGCATGATCGAGGGCGGAATTAGGATGCCGAGCGTGCCGCCGGCGCAGATCACGCCGGAGGACAGCTTCTGGTCGTAGCCTGCCTTGAGCATGGCCGGCAACGCCAGCAGGCCCATCAGGGTGACCACGGCCCCCACGATGCCGGTCGCGGTGGCGAACATCGCGCAAGTCAGAAGCGTCGCCACCGCCATGGAGCCCGGGACATGACGCAGCGCGACCTGCAGGCTGTAGAACAGGCGATCGAGGATGTTGGCGCGCTCAACTACATACCCCATGAACAGGAATAGTGGTACGGCAACGAGCACGTCGTTGCTCATGATGCTCCAGGTGTTCTGCGTCAGCAGGTAGAACAACCGGTTCTCGAACAACTCCTGGCCGGGCTGGTAGTAGGCGTAGAAACCGAAGGCAACGCCCATGCCCATGAGGGTAAAGGCAATCGGAAAGCCGAGCAGGATAAGAAAAATGAATATCCCGAGCATCATCAGGGCGACAACGGGATCACTCATTTGGCGCCCTCCGCCTTTGTCTCGGTTGCATGCATAAGCACGGTCTCCGTCTCTTCGACGTCGTGCAGCCGTGGGGGCCAGCGGTTCTCACGGATGCACGAAATGCACCGGAGCACCTCGGCAAGACCCTGCAAGGCGAGCAATGCCGCGCCGAACGGAATCAGCATCTTCAGGTGCCATATCGGGATACCGATCGGGCTGTTCGAACTCACCTCGCGGATCCGGAACGCTTCGGCACCGTAGCCCCAACCGGCATAGACGAGGGCGAGGACGCCCGGGTAGAAGAACAGGGCATACAGCACGAGTTCGACGATCGCCTGGGTACGCGGTCGCCACATGCGATAAATGAAGTCGCCGCGAACATGGCCGTTGCGCGACAGGGTGTAGGCACCAGCCATGAAGAACAGCGCGCCATACATGAGATAGCTCATGTCGAACGCCCAGCTCGTCGGGTCGTTAAGCGCGTAGCGTACGAATACTTCGTACGAAGTGCCGAATGTTAGGATGATGATGCACCACGCGAATGCGTGACCGACCATTCTGTTCAACTGGTCGATCCCGTAAATAATCTTGTCAATCATGTGCGCTCCCGCACGTACGACGAAATGGGGCGGCACCAGAGGGTGCCGCCCCGCCTAACGTCCTCTAGGTTACTTGCACTCTGCGCCGGCGCCAGGAAGCTTCGTCTTGAAGACGTGCTCATACCCCATATTGAACGGGGCATCGTTGGCCGCCCAGTAGTAGACGACGTCCTTCGCCCACGCCTTCTGCGAGTCCACGACCTTCTTGAAGAACGGATCTGCCGCGGAGAGCCGAGCGGAAAGCACGTCCCAAGCCTTGAGTTGCGCCTGGAAAACCGAGACCGGCGTACGAAGCACGTTGACCTTGTCCTTGTCGATCAGTTTCCTGAGGTCCTTCGGGTAATTCGCCATCGCGGTCCAGTAGTTCGCCTGCGACGCCGCTTCGACACCGTAGCGCCAGATCGCCTGCAGGTCCTTCCCCATCGCGTCCCACTTCTTCTTGTTGACCAAGATTTCGAAGAACTCCATCGCCTGGTGGAACGAACCGAGCTCGTAGTTCTTGATCACGTCCTGCGCGCCGAAGCGACTGTCGGAGGTCGGGTTGTTGAACTCGAAGGCATCAATTACGCCGCGCTCCAGTGCCGGGACGATCTCGCCGCCCGGGAGCTGTGTCACCTTGGCGCCCATTTCCTGGAACAGGTCGGCGGCAAGACCCACGGTGCGGTACTTGAGACCCTTCAACTGCTTGGCATCCATGATCGGCTTCTTGAACCAGCCGAGCGGCTGGGTCGGCATCGGCATGGCAAAGAAGCCCACGTAGTTGAAGTTCATCTTCTTCAACAATTCCTGGTAAAGCTCAAGCCCGCCGCCACGATAGATCCAGGACAGCGTCTGGAATGCGTCCATGCCGTTGATCGGACCGGAACCGAAAAGCGAGGCGACCTTGGACTTGCCGTACCAGTACACCGGCACCGTATGACCGGCATCGAGCACGCCCTTGGACACCGCGTCGTTCACCTCGAAGGCCTTGACCACCGCGCCGGAAACTAGGTAGTCGATGCGCAATCTCCCACCCGCCATCTCGTTCACGCGCGTCACGAACTCCTGCGCAAACTCGTTGAAGATGTCGGTGGCGCTCCAGGCACCCTGCATCTTGATGACAATGGGTGCTGCGGGTACCGAGATCATCGGGAAGCCGGCTACAGCAGCGCCGGCGGTGCCTGCGGCCGCGCTCGCCAGGAACTTGCGTCGCCCGGTAGAGGGCGAATCGGACTTGATTTCGGACTTCTTGGTTTGCTTCACCTGCATGACATCCTCCTGTGGCTAGGTTTCTTGGATGGTGCAACAACAACCAGCGTACAGCGATCCGTCGGCCCCGCTATCTCCGCGCCGGTGGATTTTTATCATGAGCGGGCTACTCTAGCCCCAATTTCGCGGCATGACCACAGCCCGCGCAATGCATTTCACCTGACGAAACGCACTGGTCTGTCCGCGAAATTGCGCTGCCATTGCGCTGCGCGTAGCGTATGGGGCGCCCATGGTCAGCGTACCCATTGAGACCCCAGCGGCCCCACGTCCCCTGCGCGTCGGTTTGTTCGTCACCTGCCTCGTAGACCTGATGCGCCCGCGCATCGGCTTCGCCGCGCTGGCGCTTCTCGAGCGCGCGGGCGCCGAGGTAGTAGTTCCAGCTGCCCAGACCTGCTGCGGGCAGCCCGCCTACAACTCCGGCGATGTGGACGCCTCGCGGACGCTCGCGCGCAAACTACTTAAGGAGTTCTCGGGCTGCGACTATGTCGTCGCCCCTTCGGGCTCCTGTGCCGGAATGATCCGCGTCCACTACCCTCGCCTGTTCGAAGGCCTGCCCGAGCGAGAGGCGATTAACGATCTCGCGGTCCGCACCTATGAGCTGACCGATTTTCTGGTGAACGTGGCGAAGCTCAGCGACGTGCCGGGACGTTTCTCCGGACGCATTGCCTATCACGATTCCTGCTCAGGCTTGCGGGAGCTTGGCGTCAAGCAGCAGCCGCGCGTACTGCTCGCCCATGTCCCCGGTGCGACACTGGTGGAACTTACCGAACCGGAGAGCTGCTGTGGCTTCGGTGGCACCTTCTCGGTCAAGTTCGGTGACATCTCTGCACGCATGGCCGACAACAAGTGCGCACAGGTTGTCGCGTGCGGCGCCGACACGATCGTCGCGGGCGATCTCGGCTGCCTGCTGCACCTTGAAGGGCGATTGCGCCGCCAGGGCGACACCCGGACCCGGGTGCTACACATCGCCGAGGTGCTTGCGGGCGATGTGCGGGGACGCACAAGTGCCGGGGGAGACCGGATTTCGGAAGCGGCCACGGGTGAACGCACATGAAACTTGCCGCCGCTGATTTCAAAAGCAAGGCCGCCACAAACCTCGCCAATCCCTCACTGCAGCGCGCACTGACGCGCCTGCAAGAACGCTTTGTCGGCGCCCGCGCCAAGGCGCTAGCCGAGCTGCCGGCGGTGGCGCCGCTGCGCGATGCGGCCGCTGACATCCGCGCGCATACGCTCGAAAACCTGGATCACTACCTCACACAGTTCGAGCAACGCGTGCAGGAGTCCGGCGGCAAGGTGCACTGGGCGTCGGATGCGGCTGCCGTGAACCGCATCCTGCTCGACATTGCCCGCGCCTACGGCGTGCGGCGGAAATCCAAGTCGATGGTCACCGAGGAATGCGCAGTCAACGAGGCACTCGGCGCTGCCGGTATCGACGTTGTCGAAACCGATCTTGGCGAGTACATCCTGCAGCTCGCCAAGGAGCCGCCCTCGCACATCGTCGCGCCGGTGGTGCACAAGAACAAGGAGGAGATCGCCGATCTCTTCGCGCGGCATCATCGGCGACCGCGCCAGACGGGCATCCCGGAACTCTGCCGTGAGGCACGCGAGATATTGCGCCCGAAGTTCCTCGCGGCCGACATGGGCATTAGCGGCGCGAATTTCCTGATCGCCGAGACCGGCTCGGCACTGATCGTGACCAATGAAGGCAATGGCCGGCTGTG
>Ga0111171_1037_pt1 | contig 14443 bp, 13 predicted proteins | sample DeeMarSWOR324_28_FD_80232 | JGI IMG/M metagenome (GOLD analysis project Ga0111171, IMG submission 80232) | Acidithiobacillales bacterium SM23_46 | reverse complement strand
CGGTATTGGGACGAATGCGCCAGCCGTAAGAACTGAAATAGTAGCCGGAACGACTGCCGGAACCAGCTACAACACGCTATCACTGAACAGCAGCGCAACTGGCACGGTTGGCTCTGGCAGTAAGCTGTATCTGTCTGGCGGTGGCGGTGTCTCTAGAGCCGTTATGATTGAGGGCGTTAATACAAATGGTGCTGGCAACGCTCATGATATGGTCTTCTACACTAGCGCATCAACATCAAGTCCAGCCGAACGTATGCGCATCGACAGCAACGGCAACGTCGGTATTGGGACGAGTTCGCCAACTGAGAAACTGTCCGTAGTCGGTAAAGTTATTGCATCGACAACCGAAGCAAATGCAACCGCAAAACAGGGTTTTTTCGGAGTAAAGCATTACACCAATGCAGAAGAGCCGTTTCTTGGTGTCCATCATTATGTATCTTCTGGCACCAATACTCTCTATCTCGGCGGCGGCAGTGGGTCTGGTAACGCTGCGACTATAATTAGTTTTTATACAGCAGCAAATACCACCACGGTTACCGGCACCGAACGTATGCGCATCGACAGCGCAGGCAACGTCGGTATTGGGACGAGTTCGCCAAGTTATCAGTTGCAGCTATCCACTAACAGCGCCGCAAAACCTACCAGCAACGTTTGGACAGTGGTGTCTGATGGTCGCATAAAGAATGAAACTGGTGAATATACCAAGGGGCTTGACGCTGTATGCAGTCTTCGCCCGATTACATATACCTACAAAGAAAATAGCGGCTTTGAAGACACAACAAGTGAAAACATCTCAATCATCGCACAAGAAGCGCAGGTCTACTTCCCAGAATGCGTTAACTCCATAAAAGGAGAGCTTGACGGAGAGGAGACAGACATTCTGAATTGGGATGGACATGCACTTACGTTTGCCTTGGTCAACGCCGTGAAGGAACTCAAGGAAAAAATAGAAACCCTTGAAGCCCGTGTGGCTCAACTAGAAGGAATCTAACATGGCTGCGACTATCACTTGGATTGTACAGCAGATGGACTGCTACCCGACCACCGACGGCGAGACGGATGTGGTTTTCACTGTGCATTGGCGCTGCAATGGCGTTGACGGCGAATACGCTGGTACCGCATATGGTACACAGTCCGTCACTTACGAGGCGGGTGCACCATTCACCCCATACGCTGATCTGACGCAGGATCAAGTTATTGGGTGGGTAAAGGATGATATGGGGCCAGAGCAGGTCGCAAGCATTGAAGCAAACGTGGAGAAGCAGGTACAGGACGCGATGAACCCTCCTGTAATTGCCCCTCCTCTTCCTTGGTAGAGAGGTTATCGTGGATAAAGAAGACGCTAAAGTTGCCATTGAGCTTACTGTTGCGCAGTGGAACATCGTTCTGAATGCGGTCGCCCAGCGCCCGTTTGCGGAGGTTAACAACCTCGTGCAGGAGATGGTCCAGCAGGCCAACAGCAAGATGCCTGCCCCAGCAGAGCCGCCTCCAGAAGAGCAGGCAGCATAAGACGAACAACAGCCCTTCGGGGCTGTTTTTTCTAGGAGAGGGGAATGTCCGAAAGACTCAAAATCGCTGTCTACGCGATCAGCAAGAACGAGGAACAATTTGTTGAACGCTTCTGCGCATCGTGCGAGGATGCCGATCTTGTCCTGATAGCTGACACTGGGAGTACCGATGGCACTGTTGAAAAGGCTCGGGAATGCGGCGCGTCCGTTCATTCTATTCACATTAGTCCTTGGCGGTTTGACCTTGCTCGTAATGCTGCTCTCGCTCTTGTTCCTAGTGATATTGATATATGTATTGCGCTAGACCTCGATGAGGTCATGGAACCCGGGTGGCGGGAAGAGATTGAGCGGGTCTGGGAGCCCAGTAAAACCACAAACCTCTGGTATCTCTTTGACTGGGGCTGCGGCATTCGCTTCCCCTACCACAAGATCCACTCCCGCCACGGGTATCATTGGCACCACCCGTGCCACGAAGACATTCGGATAGACGCCAGAATAACCGAAGTCTGCGCCAGAACGGACAAGCTACTGGTCAGCCATCACCCGGACCCGACCAAAAGCCGGGGGCAGTACATGGAAATTCTGGAAGTTGCGGTTAAAGAGGACGACCGAGACCCGACGCACTATTTCTATTACAGCCGGGAACTAACGTTTTACCGACGCTGGGAGGACGCCAAAGTCGCGCTCAAGACATATCTGAGCATGATGGCCAAGTGTTATTCCGAGACGGGAAATCCAACAGAAGCCGAAAAGTGGCTTCTTGCCGCCTGCGGAGAGGCTCCCAATACCCGCGAGCCTTGGTGCGAGCTGGCCCTCCTGATGTATCAGCAGCAGCGGTGGGAGGAGTGCTTGGCCATGAGCCTGCGTGCGCTGAAAATTACAGACAAGACGCTCGTTTACACATGCGATCCAGCAGTTTGGGGCCACTGGCCACACGATTTGGCTGGCCGTCGAATTGTCACCGGACGATGATCGCTTGAAAGCCAATTTGGACCATTACACCGCCGCCTTGGAGACTGAAAGTGGTAGTTGACGCGCAAACCCTTATAAACCTTGGCCTTGGGATCATTTTGGCCGGAATTGGCTGGTGGGGGAGGGTTGTCTGGGACAGTCTCCAGAAACTTAAAGACGACGTTCACGAAATTGAAATTGATTTGCCAAAATCGTATGTTTCCAAAGACGAATTTCACGACACAATGTCGCGCATAGAGGGGATGGTTCAAAAGATTTTTGATAAACTTGACGGGAAGATGGACAAGTAATCATGAAAACTTCTGACGCGGGCGTTGCCCTGATCCAAGAATTTGAAGGTATGCGCCTGACTGCGTACCTCTGCCCGGCTAAGGTTTGGACTATTGGCTACGGTCACACGTCTGCCGCCGGAGCGCCTACGGTTACTCCCGGCATGAAGATCACCCGCGCCAAGGCGACCGAAATCCTGAAATCTGATCTTGCGGTTTTTGAGCGAGGCGTGGGAAATCTCGTGAAAGTTGATCTCTCGCAGAACCAGTTTGATGTTCTGGTCAGCTTTGCTTTTAACTGTGGTCTGGGGGCACTCGGGAAATCTACCCTTCTGAAGCGTGTAAACGCAGGGCGCTTTGACGCAGTCCCCGCAGAGCTGATGAAGTGGACCAAGGGCGGTGGAAAGGTGCTTCCGGGGCTTGTGCGACGCCGCCGCGCTGAAGCCGAGATGTGGCGTGGCCTGCCGAATCCTGAAAGCGAAGAAGAGGGTCGGACATCCCCTGATACGCCCGAAGCCAGCAAGAAGATCACCAAGTCCAAAGAGGCCAATGCGGCTGTTGTCGCTGGCGGCGCTGGCGCGGTTGCTGCTGCGCAGCAGGTTATCCCGGTTCTTCAGCAGGCTAATGGGGTCGTTTCTGGCCTTTCTGAGGCCCTTGGCAAGCCAGCGGTGATTGCATTTATTGTCATTGTCGTTGCCGCCGCTGGCATCTGGTATTGGCGCAAACAGCGCCTTGACGAGGAGGCTTCGTAATGAATACAGGTATCGTTGTATCTATGGGAGACGCCATCAGCATTGCGCTAACCTTGTGTGTCATCGCCCTTCTGATTTGGGGTAAAAAATGCTGATGAACTGGTTTGTAAGCCCGATTATGCGTTGGGCTGCGGCTGTTCTTGGTCTTTTGGCGGCGATTCTTACGATCTACGGCAAGGGGCGCAGGGACGCTAAACAGAAAATTGAGGCTGAAAACAATGCGGATGTTCTCAATCGCACGCAAAATGCTATTGCCGCTGGCGATGCTGTCAGCCGTGACCCTGAGCGGTTGCGCGAAAATGACGGGCATCGTCGCGACTAATTCGGCAGTCTGCGAAGTCTGGAAGCCAATTGGCTGGTCGTCAAAGGATACTGACCAGACGATTGTCGAGGTTAAGGTGAATAACGCTCGGCGTCAGGGGTGGTGCAAAGCCGGTAAATAAGTGATATTATGCGCCATTATCGGAGAATTTCATGACTACCGGCCTGACTTACTCGACCTACAAGACCCAGATCGCGACGATGGCCGTGGTCGAGGAGACGAACGCCGATTTTCTGATTGTCCTGCCGCAGGCCATAACCTACGCCGAAAACCGGATTTACCGCGATCTCGACCTGCTCCAGACCTCGACCGCAGTGACGGGTTATCAGTTAGCAAGTGGAACACGCACGATAACTGTCCCCGCCGGCACTCTGGTGGTATCTGAGCAGATCAATGTTATTACCCCCGCCGGAACGTCTGACCCTGACGCTGGGGTACGAAACGCCTTGCTCCCGGCGACAAAAGAGTTTCTCGACAATGTTTACGGATCCTCCTCGGCCACGGGATTTCCGAAATATTTTGCGCCGTTCAACGACAACTTGTTCTACGTCGGCCCATTTGCCGATGACACCTATTATGTAGAGATCGTCGGCACGCAGCGCCCCGCGAGCCTGTCTGACTCCAATACGACGACATTCATCTCGGACTACTTGCCGGACCTCTTCATTATGGCCAGCATGGTCTATATTTCGGCATACCAGCGAAACTTTGGCCGACAGTCCGACGATCCTGCCATGGCGCAGAGCTATGAGGGTCAGTACCAGACCCTGCTGAAGGGGGCTCTGTCTGAGGAAGTCCGGAAGAAGTTTGAGGCATCTGCGTGGTCGTCTCAGTCCCCGTCGCCCCTTGCCACGCCGACGAGGTGATGAATGCCCCACTCATCGCTAAAGCTCATTCCCGGCGTCGATCAGAATAAGACGCCCGCCCTCAATGAGGCGGCCATATCGGAAAGCCAGCTTGTTCGTTTCGTTCCGGACCGTTCGCTCGGGGCAATCATCCAGAAGCTCGGGGGCTGGACAAAATATTTTCCGAACACGATTGGTTCGATCATCCGAAACCTTTGGGCGTGGGAAGATACAAATGCCAATTCGTATCTCGGCGTTGGCGCGGAGGGCATTGCTGCGGGGGGCGGGCAGGCCCTTAGTGTTATTGTCTCCGGGACTCAAAACGACATCACGCCGCAGACAACGGTTGTCGACATCGCCGTCGCCTTTTCGACAGTCGCCGGCAGTAACGAAGTCACCATAACGGACACTGGCCGACAGGCTGACCCGTATGACGCCATTGACATCAAGACGCAGATTAGCGTCGGGGGGCTTGTTCTTTTTGGTCAATATCAGGTCTACAACTCAAGCGCGTCGGCAAATCAGTATGAAATCTATGCCAAGGACGCTCTTGGCGACCCACAATACGCCACATCTACAGTTAGTGGAGGCGGCGCGACAGCCGTCTACGCCACAACAAGCGGCTCTAATATCGTCACCGTGACACTTGCCGATCATGGACTGGTTGCGGGGGTAAACTTCCCCGTGCTGATCGCGACACTTGTTGGCGGCATTACGCTTTACGGGAATTACATTGTCCGCGGAGTTATCAGTTCCTCGCAATTCACCATTGCTGGCAGTACGGAAGCAACGGCAACTGCGAGCGCGTCTGAAAACGGGGGAGACCTATACGCGATATTCTACAACGGAATTGGTCCTATCCCGGCTGGCACTGGGTTCGGCACTGGCCCGTATGGTGGGGGCGCGTATGGATCGGGTATTCCGCCAATTGCGGGAACCGGGACGCCTATAAATGCGACCGACTGGACCCTCGATAATTGGGGTGACACGCTGATCTCGTGTCCCAACAACGGCCCAATTTATCAGTGGAGCCCGCCGAGTGGCGACCCCGTGGCCCTAGTGATACCAAACGCTCCTTCGGTCAATGACGGTATGTTTGTCGCAATGCCGCAGCGTCAGATTATTGCGTGGGGCTCTACGTTCACAGGTATTAAGGATCCGCTCCTTATTCGCTGGTGCGACGTCGACAACTACAATTCATGGATTGCGCTTGTCACCAATCAGGCAGGATCCTACCGCATTCCAAAGGGTTCCCGCATCGTCCAATGTATTCAGGGGCCGCAGCAGGGGCTCATTTGGACAGACATTGGCGTCTGGGCCATGCAGTATTCTGGGCCACCATACGTCTATCAGTTTAACGAGATCGGCAATGGATGCGGCCTAATCGGCGCAAAGGCCGCAGGCTCTATGGGCGGCGCAGTCTACTGGATGGGGCCGAGTCAATTCTATCGCTTAGCTGGCGGCGGAGTTGAGCCGATCCGTTGTCCCGTCTGGGACGTCGTCTTTCAGGAACTGGACACAAACAATCTTGATAAAATACGCTTCGCCGCGAACAGTCGCTTTGGCGAGATCATGTGGTTCTTCCCAACCACAAGCAATGGGGGAGAAAATTACGGCTATCTCAAATATAACACGCTGATCGACCAGTGGGACTACGGATTCAATACGGATGACAATCCCTATGTTTCTCGCACCGCTTGGATCAACGAGAGCGTCCTCGGTCCGCCCATCGGTGCGGCACTTGATCAGTACATCTACCAACATGAGACTTCCCAGAACGCTGACACAAGCCCCATGGTATCGTCATTTCAGACCGGCTACTTCGCCGTCAATGACGCCGACGTGAAGATGTTCATTGATCAGGTCTGGCCAGACATGAAGTGGGGTTACTTCGGCGGCACGCAGGGCGCAAACGTCAACATTACATTCTACGGGGCAGACTATCCGGGAGACACACCTATAGAGTATGGCCCCTACATCATGACCGCCGGGACGAAGTTTATCACGCCCCGTATCCGTGCTCGGTTGTTGTCTATCAAGCTGGAGAGCACAGACATTGACACTTTCTGGCGACTTGGAAATATTCGCTACCGCTCGCAGATTGATGGGAAATACTGATGGCCGCGTCACTTGACGACATTCTAACAACTCAAAAGAACGGCGTCGTTGCGATAAACAACATCGGCATCGCCGCTACGGGGTTGTGGAATTACTCTCGCGGCACTCCGTTAAGCTCCGGTGCCGCAACAACCGGATCGTTTGGGACTTTATATGCTGTCCCGTCCGGCAGGCAGACGGCCATTGTCGATATAGAAATTTGCAATACGTCTGGAGCGCCGGCGACATTTACAGTGTGTCTTGTGCCGTCGGGTGAAAGCGCTGGGGCCGCAAACGCCGTCTTTTACAATGCCCCGATACCCGGCAATACGACAGTTCAGTGGACGGGCCAACAGGTGTTATCCACTGGCGGGAGCGTTCAGGCGCAAGCGTCAGCATCTACAGTAACCATCAAGGTTGGAGGGGGGCCGGGTCAATGACAATAACGGTTTATCCTCCGTATGGTTCATCTGTAAACAACGCCATCTACACGCAGTTTGGTGGCGGGACAGTAGACGCATTTGGCCGTCTTCGCATCTCTCAACCATATACTATCTTTGATAGTCAGTCGCGTTTTAGGGCAGACCAACAGTATAGTTACGTTACAGCAACCGGTGGGACAAACACATACAATACGAATAAGTCATCGGTTAATCTGTCTGTTACAACAACGTCTGGCTCGACATCCATGGCGCAGTCAAAACGGGTATTAGCGTATCAGCCGGGCAAGAGCTTATTGACTCTGCAAACATTTAGTATGGCGGAGGCCGCTACAAATTTACGTCAGCGGGTTGGGTACTTTGGTGCGTACAACGGCGTCTACCTTGAGCAGGGCGCAAACGGCGTTACGTTTGTTGTTCGCACATACACCGGCGGATCCGTTGACGATAGCCGCTATGTCGCGCAGGCAAGTTGGAATGGCGACAAGCTCGACGGGTCTGGGCCTTCTGGCGTCACGCTAGATCTCACAAAAACACAGATTTTGTGGTTTGATTTCGAGTGGTTAGGCGTAGGGAATGTTCGCTGCGGTTTTGTTATCAACGGCCAATATGTTGTTTGCCACACGTTTGAGAATGCCAATATCGGCACAGTTGTTTATATGCAAACAGCCATTTTGCCGCTTCGCTATGAAATAGTGACAACCGGCACAACTGCGGCGGCAGCGACGCTACAGATGATTTGTTCCACGGTAATTTCCGAAGCGGGCTACCAACAAACTTCTCAGAGATTTGTCGCCAGACGCACCAACAACGGCACAACGATTGCTAATGACACCGGGCTGACTTTTACTCCCCTTGTATCAATTCGGGTAAATTCCTCCTATTATGGGGCAATTGTTCTCCCGGAAGGTATTCTATTCTATCCAACATCTAGCGGTTCGACGGGCTATGAGGTTGTTTTGATAAAGAACGCTACTCTGACTGGCGCTACATGGGGCGGGACGGCTTTGGCTGGAGGCCAAGTTGACGTTGATTTTTCTGCGACATCGGCGACCACGGTTGCGGAGAATATTATTCGGTCCTCATACGCGTCTGACGCCGCTCAATCCACCTTTAGCGCCGATGTGCCGACAGGCTATAACTTTGATATGCAACTGGGATATACTGCATCTCTGTCTGGGAACGGCTTTGCCGCAAGCGATACATACACTCTTGCGGCGAGGGGTATAGACAACAGTCCGGTTGGCAGTGCAACAGGCGCTCTTTCGTTCTATAACTTGACGGTGTAGCCATGCCTCTGAAACACGGTTCCTCTCAGAAGACAATCAGCTCCAACATTTCGGAAATGGTAAAGGCTGGTCACCCGCAGAAGCAGGCTGTCGCGGCGGCGCTTGAAACTGCGCGGAAGGCGCGACAGTCTGGCGGAAAGGCGAAAATGCCAAACGTCAATGACGTACCGAAAGAACTTCGCGACTTGGCTCCGGCTCCGAAAGGCTTGCCGCACGTCAATTCACTGAATGTCGACAAGATGTTCTGGATTGACGATCCGGAAAAGAAAAAGACCGGTGGCCCCACAAAGGCCCCTCTCCCGACTGGCGCTCCGGAAAAGCTGCACGTCGGCCCTATTCACAGCCCCGTGGCTGGGCGCACGGACCACCTGCCGATGCACGTCCCGAGCGGCGCTTATGTCATCCCGGCGGATATTGTTTCGGCGCTGGGTGAGGGTAACACCATGGCTGGCTTTCGCGCCGTCAAAATTATGTTTAAGAATGCGGGAGGCGCTGCAATAACTGGCGCTGAACAGGAGGGGGATCCGGTCGCTATTGTCGCCGCCGGCGGCGAATACGTCCTGTCTCCAGAAGAAGTCATGTGGGTCGGCAACGGCGACATGGACCGGGGCCACGCGGCTCTGGATGAGTGGGTAAAGGGCACCCGTTCTGAAACAATCAAGACGCTTCAGAAGTTGCCCGGACCCAAGAAAGACTAGAGGAGAGGGTCACTTGGCTGAGAAAAAGGGTGAAAAGAGAAATAATCTGGTTGTCCGCGTGGGGACTCCGGACGATCTGGATGAAATTATGGCTCTTGCGATGGCCGCCTGCGAAGAAAATGGCTTTGTCTCGCCAAACCCGGAAAAGCTGCTGTACGAGATTTGGCCCGCGCTGAACCGCGACAAAGGCATTATCGGCATAATCAGCGAGCCCGGCGGACCGGCTGAAGGTGCAATCCTTTTGAGAATTGGCAACATATGGTATAGTGACCACCAAATTCTAGAAGAACGCGCTGTGTTCATTCACCCTGATTTCAGGGCGGCAAGTGGCGGAAGAGCTAGAAAGTTATGTGATTTTGCTAAAAAGGTCTCTGACGAGCTTGGCATGCCCCTCACGATTGGCGTCCTTTCCAATCAAAGGACGGAGGGGAAAGTCAGGATGTATCGGCGAATTTTTGGCGAACCGTCCGGCGCTTTTTTCCTGTACGGGAAGAAAACCGGCGAGTGGAAGCAGGCGGCGGAGTAGCGCCTCCTGTTGACCGGCTGGGGCCGGAAAACGGAGAAATGGTATGGGCGGTGGCAAGTCGCAAACTACTACACAGCAGGTGCAGATCCCCCCGGAGGTACTTGCTCGCTACAATGCGGTAAATGCTCGCGCCGAGACCGTCGCCGAACAGCCATTCCAACAATATTCTGGAGACCCCAACGCCTTCGTCGCCCCCATGACGGCGACGCAGCAGGCGGCGGCGTATAACATCAATCAGGCCGCTGGAGCGGCGCAGCCCTACTATCAGGCCGCCACCGACGTAGCGCAGCAGTCGTTTGGCGCTGGCCAGCCAACATTCCAGCAAGGTGTCGAGAACATCTCCGGCGCGTCGCAGGCGTCTCAGCCTTATTATGGGCAGGCGCAGCAGCAGTTGGCTTCTGGCCTTGGTCAGGGCGCAGCGGCTAACCAATTTGCGGCGCAGTCTCTTGCTGGGGCTCAGGGGGCAGCCGCTCCGCTGCAGGGGCAGGCCCAGCAGAATATCTCTGCGGCTCAGGCTGGTGCGCAGCCATTTAACGCTGCCGCCGGGCAGGCTTACGGTCAAGGCGTAAGCGCCATGCAGCCGTACATGCAGGCGGCGACGCAGGGCCTTGGTGCTGCTCAGATGGGAGCAATGCCCGCAAACGCTGCAGCATTTTTGTCTGCTCTCTCCGCGCAGGGTGCCGCATCTCCATATTATCAGCAGGCAACGTCCGGCACGCAGGGGTCTCTATCCGCCGCGAACCCGCTCAATCAGGCTGCGCAACAATTTGCTCTGCAGGGTAGCCGCGCTGTCGGCCCAGAAGCCCTGCAGACACAGCAGTATATGAGCCCCTACACGCAAAACGTTGTCGAGGCGACCCAGCGGGCGCTGGGGCAGCAGTTTGGCCAGCAGCAGTCGCAGCAGCAGGCCGAAGCCATCCGGGCCGGAGCATTTGGCGGTGACCGGGCTGGCATACAGCGAGCAATTCTTCAGGGGCAGCAGGGTCTCGCGCAGGCGCAGGCGCTCGCCCCCCTCTATCAGCAGGCGTACTCGCAGGCTCTGCAAACGGCCCAGCAGCAGCAGGGCCTTGGGCTGTCGGCGGAGCAGGCCAATCGCGCCGCCCAGCAGGCGGCTGGTCAGCAGTTGGCGGCCCTCGGTCAGCAGCAGTACGGTCAGCAGCTCGGTGCAGCGCAGCAGATGGCGGGGCTTGGGCAGGCGCTGTATGGGCAGGGCATTACGGGTGCTCAGACATTGTCTGGTCTTGGCCAGACGCAGTTTGGTCAGGGGCTCTCTGCCGCACAGCAGCAGGCCGCGCTAGGCCAACAGGCATTGCAGGCTGGCATGGGGTATGGTCAGGCTATTCAGGGGCTTGGTCAGCAGCAGTTTGCGCAGGGCCTTGGGACCGCGCAGCAGCAGGCTGCACTTGCAAATCAGCTTTACGGGCAGGGAATTACTGGCGCACAGACGGCGGCCAATCTCGGCCAGACCGCGTTTGGTCAGGGGGCCACTGCCGCGCAGCAACTCGCGGGCCTTGGGCAGCAGCAGTATCAGCAGGAGCTTGGCACGGGGCAGGCTCTTCTTGGCGCTGGCGCACAGCAGGCAGGGCTTGGCCAGCAGCAGGCGAACCTTCTTGCCAGCCTCGGCACGGGCGCACAGCAGGCCGCCATGTCGGGCGCACAGGCTCAGATGGGCGTTGGAACCGCAGAGCAGCAGACGCAGCAGGCGGGTCTGCAGGCGCTATACAACCAGTTCCAGCAGGAGCGTGCCTATCCGTTCCAGTTGGCGCAGTTCCTTGCCAACATTGCGATGGGCACCGGCTCGCTGTCTGGATCCACGACAACGACGACGCAGCCTGCGGGCTTCTTCTCGGACGAGCGTCTGAAAGAGAACATGCGCCCAGTTGGTAAAACCAACGACGGCCAGACCATTTACAGCTTCAACTACAAGGGCGAACCGCGCACGCAGATCGGGTTGTCCGCGCAAGAAGTTGCCAAGAAACATCCGGAAGCCGTTGGAAAAGCAAAGGTTCCGGGCCTCGGCGGCGCGGAGGCTCTTACTGTCGATTACAAGGAAGCCACCAAGGGCGCTGTCAAAAAGGCTGACGGCGGTGGTCTGGCTCCCATGCAGATTGCTGCCCCCGCTGGCCTACGCGGCATTCCTATCGCGTCTCCGCTGCAGGGCCTCGGCGCATTCACGTCTCCGGACTTCGCTGGTCCCAAGATGATCACCGGCAACATCCCGATACAGCCGGGCGCTATTGCTCCGCAGCTCGCGCCGAAGGCCGAAGGATATTCGCTTGGAACGCCTGAGTCGTGGCAGGCAGAGCTTGCGTCGCTGTACAATGGTCGCCCGCTGGAGAGCGGCGAGCAGTACGGCCAGATGCGTCGGCAGCAGTTGATGGACAAGTTGGCGGGCAACGATATGTCGCCCATGATCATCACGCCCCCTGAAGAGCCAAAGTTTGAAGAGCCTGTCTGGTCTGACAACTGGGCTCGCGGCGGCTACGTTGATCGGCCCGGCTACTACGGCACGGGCGGACGCCCCGAACGCGCACGCGGGGGGATGGCTCGCGGCGGCATGACTGACGCGACGTGGCAGGCAATCCTCGCCGCTGTTGGCGCTCCCATTGGGATGTACGGCGGCAAGTCTCCGGCTGGCATGGGCGGGAGCACACCCGGCTCGGGTGGCGGCTACGCCTCGATGGCCAAGAGCCCGGTCGCCGTCGCCAAACTGGCAACAGCAGGGCATTCACCTTCTGCCCGCCCCAGCGGACTTGCGCAGGCTGCGTCGACCGGTCAGGCGCTTGCGAACCTCTACCGGGTTGGTAAGGGCATTGGTCAGGACGTGGGGCTGATCTCAAAATCCCCGAAGCCCAAACCCGCCCCCGGCGGAAACACTGTCGCGACGACTGCGCCGGCGAGCGCCGCGCGCTCTTCTCTCGAAGACATGTACGCTGCCCCCGCGAGCGATACGCCGATTGACCTTGGCGACTCCAGCCGTTTCATTGAACTGGCGAAATTCCCGGAAGACGCCTTCGAGTTCCTCGCCCGCGGCGGACGTACTGGGTATAATCTTAGAGGCGGCGTTCCCTACGAAGACAACGATGATTTCGGTCCAAACGAAGGCCCGAAAGCACCGAACAGCGAGGGTAGTTTCTCTGACCTGCTTGGCTCTGTCATTAAGTCTGGCGCAAGCCAGCCGAAGGGTAACCCGGCGCAGCCGCCTAGCAATCGTCCGCAGGGTGGCGACAGCGGGGTTGCGGGACTGACCAATCTTCTAAAGACTGGCAAGTCTCTGTACGACGTCGGATCCAAGGCCGCCTCGGGTCTTGGTAACATCCTCGGTGGCGCTGAAGCTGCCGGGGCCGCGGGGGCTGCCGAAGCCGCAGGCGCAGGTCTCGGTGCCGCCGAAGCCGCAGGTGCAGGTCTCGGCGCATTGGGCGCTGAAGCCGCTGGCGCGGGTGCGGCTGGCGCACTCGGCGCTGAAGCATTGGGTGCTGCTGCTGCGGCGGCTCCTGTTGCAGCAGCGGAGGCGCTAGGGCCTGCTGCAATAGCCGCGAAAATAGGAAGCCTTGGTTTCTCTGATCCTCGCGTTAAGCACGACGACGAGGTCGTTGGCCACCTGTTCAATGGCCAGCCGGTGCATACCTTCAAGTACAACAACGGCGACAACAAGACCCGCATGGGCCTGATGACGACCGAGAGCGACCGCAGCGCCGTCCACAACATCGGCGGTCTGGAGATGCTCGACTACAAGCGTGCGACGGACGTCGCCACGGGGCTGGCTCCCCGTCAGGCTGCGCAGACTGGCGGTCTGTACGTCGATCCCGACATGCCTGCGGAGGGCGCTGTAGAGACGGCCCTCAATGTTCCACGCGAACTGCAGCCGCTGATTGCCAAGGCGTCGGCTGAGACTGGTATTCCGGCGTCAATCATTGCGGCAAAGATTGCGCAGGAAAGTGGCTTCCGTAAGGACGCTACCGGCAGTGTTGGCGAGATTGGTCTGGCGCAGATTAAACCCAGCACCGCTCGGGATCCGGGGTATGGCATGAAGGGTGTCGACCCTGAGAGCCTTCGCGACCCGCAGGCCAATATCCTGTTCGGCGCAAACTATCTGGCCAATAAGGCGCGGGCTCTCGGCCTTGATCCGTCAAGCCCCGAGGCGCTGATGGCGTACAATGCCGGTTCAGCAAAAGAAAAATACGCCCGCGACGTCATGGCCAAGGTCGGTCGCTACGACCCGGCAATCGACGCCAAGTACGCCGACTCGCCTGCCGCAGGAGCAGTTGAGACTGCAAAAGACGTTATTAGTTCGGCGGCGGAAAAGAAAGGTTCAAAGAGCTTTACCGATAAGCTGCTGACCGAGGACGTTCTTGTTCCTGCAATTGCCGGTATTGGCTCGATGCTGGCCTCGACGCGCCCGACATTTGGCGGGGCGCTGGGCGAAGGTCTCGTTGGCGGAACGGCGGCATACACCGCACTGCAGAAGCAACAGGCTGACATTGAAAGGACTGGGGAAGAGGCTCGTAAAACCAGAATTGCCTCACAACAGGCGGCAGTAACCCGCAACGCAAAGGGTTATCCGATCTACGCTATAATTGACGGGAAAATGGTTCCCTTCCATGAAATATACGCAAACCCTGATAAATATGACTTAACTCCTCAACTAAAGTCTGAAGTAGAAAATATTAAGCAGCGCGTTGCTACGGGTGACCCAGAAGCAATTGCAGCAACAAAGCCGTCTTC
>Ga0111171_1220_pt1 | contig 14472 bp, 10 predicted proteins | sample DeeMarSWOR324_28_FD_80232 | JGI IMG/M metagenome (GOLD analysis project Ga0111171, IMG submission 80232) | Acidithiobacillales bacterium SM23_46 | reverse complement strand
CCATCGGTGTAGAAAGGATCGCCCGTATAGTTGTATCGGGGTGACTGGCGATCGGAATAGCCGACCCCCTTCACGTAGCCCACCGCCCGCAGACTCTGCGCGGCGGCAATGTCCAGCGAAATGTACAGGCGTGCTTCATCCACGATCGGGTCGATCTTGTGGGTAACGAACGTCTTGCTGGAAAACCGCACGCCGATATCCCGGCTGATCTGACCCACCCACAAATGGCGTCCTTCCAGCGTCACCGGCGCCAGCCACAGACGCAAGTGGTTGCGCTCGTCCACAGTACCACGGGTCTTTTGCAGGGCCGCATCCTGAGGTCGTCCAAAAAGATATAGCGGAGACACCGGCGAAGTGCGGTATCGCGTTCCGAACAGCGAAGAGCCAATCGTGCGCCAGACCGTATCGCCACGCGTTGTTTCGGTAAGATCCCAGCCCTGGCGCACGAGGGTGGCCAGCACCAGGTTCCCGTCACCGACGATCACCAGATTCACGGGATCGCCCGGTGTCTTCTGGTCGCCGCCCAATACGCAACACGGCAGTTGCTCGAGATACCGGCGCAAACCATCGAGGTTCAGGTCCCGAAACTCGTCCGGTCGGTAGAGCCCGTGAAAGTCGACGCGATGGTAGTCCGACTCAAAGCCCGGCACCTCCTGCATGAACCCGAATGATCGAACATCCTTCTTGCCGAACAGTTCGACGCCAAAGGCCTTGGCGCCGGGATCAAGGTTCGTGTAGACATAACCCGACACGGTGCTTCGTGGCGGAACAATCACTGCAACGTGCTTGTCGAGAAACATGTCAATCTTGTCGTCGAGGCTGCCCTCCCCTTCGTTGCGGAACATCCAGGCCAGCTCCGATGGCGAGAAGTAGTTCGGATCGACGCTAAGCAGATTCAGATAGAATCCCTTGTCCTCCCGGTTCTCGATCTCGAGCCAGACGGGCTGGATTCCCTTCTTCGCCAGTGGAAGGGTGAAGCCACTTTGCGTTTCCGCGGGGCTCAACGCCACGGCCGACACCCTGACACCGCGGTCGGACTGCGTCTCCGCACGAGTACGGTAGTCCAGCGACCCGGCTTGGGGAGGTGCTACCGCACAACCGGCAAGCGGCAAGAGCAGCAGGACGCCTGGTGCAAGGCGGCAAATCCAGCTATTCCACGTTCGGCGTCCCACGTTCATCGCTCTGCCGCTTCGCGCATACCTTTGGTCTTCAGGTCAGTTCCAGGCGAACGCCAACCCGCCCGATTATCAGCGCTCTCTCGACCTCCCCTCCCTTGCGGGTCTTCGTCTGGAAGCGCGCGCTCCCGGGTTCGCTCCGTGGCAACGAACCCGGCCCGATCGCGAACTCAATTCAGTGAGCGGCCAGTGTTTCCGCTTTCGGGGCGGTCCAGGACTTCATCTTCTCCATATCCGGCACATAGATCCGCATGACAGCGCCGATCGCTTCATCCTGGCGCTTGATGGGTAACCAGTTCTCGTCCGGCACACCCTTGGGCTTCTCCGCCGCGATGTAGATCGCGATGCCGCCGTCCTTGTCCAGCTTCATCCCGGCGTTCTCGCCCACGCTGTATTTCTTGCGGTCATTCGGGATGAAAAAGCCGTTCTTCGTGTCATAGAGCGTGACCGACCAGAAGGCCTTTGCCGGAGGCAGCTCGTTCTTATTCATGCGAATTACGTAGTCATGCATGGCGTTCATGGGCTTGCCGTCCGCCGTCGCGACTGGCGGGTACACCGCTTCCGTTGCCGGCAGCCCGATCGGACCGGTGACCGACTGGGAGAGCAGCTGTTCCAAAGCCATCTTGCCCTTGGGCTGGAACAGGGCCAGCAGTTGTTCTCTCTTGGCCGGGTCGACCATCTGTTCCAGCTCGGTGACCGCCACGCGCTCGGCGGCTTCGCGGATTTTGCCACCGTCGATCTTCGCGACCTTGGCGGCATCATAGGCGCGACCCGGAACGACGCCCAGGGGCGCGTAGGCAGCAAGAACCGCCTGGTCGAGCTCGTGCTCGGGATGGAAGGTGGTGTGGTTGAAGACAAACTGCATCACCTCGAGCAGATTGTTGCCGAACACATCGGCATCGGTCTTGCCGACCGGCGGGAACTGGATATCGTTGATCGGCTTGGCCTTGCCACCCTGGTACTCTGAAAGGGTCCGCATTTTTACGCTTTGCATTTGTTGTGTGATGCGTTTGAACCGTTCACGGTCATTCGCATGCGGCATGACGCGCCACACCACTGAGACAAAATCGCCCGTTGCCTCAAACACACGATCCACACCTTTCACCGCCCCGCCTTTGTAGCCTTGTGTGCGCGCCGCATAGAGCAACAACTTTGCCGGCTTGCGAAAATCTCCCTGCCGGGTCGACATCGGAATGTTCACGTAGTGATCGTAGCCCGTGATCATGAGTGACACATATTTCGAATCAAAGGCCGGCATCTCGAGAATCATGGGGTCCTTGCGAAGATCCACCAGGCAGCTGATGTAGAGCGTGTCATTGTTGGGCCGCGCTATCTCGCGCATCGTGTGGTCTTTCAGCTGGGTATCGGCCACACAGGTGTTCCAGCCACCCTGCTTCAGCGCGAACTTGTTGTTCACGTTGTACATGGCCACGAACTGGTAGGAGCGGCGGACCAGGTTGTCGATCTGGGCGTCGGTCAATGCGCTCGCGACGACGTTGCCCGTCGCACCGCCGGTTGCTGGCGCACCACCTTCTTTCCCGCAGCTCGCTAACAACGTGAGCGCGATGAACCCGACAACTACTGATACGTTTCTCTTAACAGTCATATTGTTCTCCTAAGGAGCATTTCAGCTCTTACGGTGTATACCAGATCGGTGACGTATAGGCGCGCTCCTGATGCGTCGGTTCAATCCCTTTCGGTAATTCGACACCAAAGTAGGCGGCATCATACGTCGTCCAACGCGGGGTCGGGATTTCCAGCACACGGACATAGTAGAACGCGCGTTGCCTGGCGTCGAAATTTGGATCTTTCCAGTACGCCAGGAACAACGCATCTCCAATGCTATTGGTGTAGGTCGTTTTCTTGATATCGACGGTATTGCCAACCGGTTTGTCGCAACGCTGTTTGTCCGTGATCTTGCGCCCATCCGAGCACATGACATCGTAGACCTGCTCATGTGTCCCACCCTTGCCATCGAGCCAACCCTTCACGATTTGCACACGATCCAGATTGGCGCCGTCCACATCGCGCAAGGCACGAATCACAAACGTCGGTGCCTTGCCTTTGGGTGCTTTCGATAGATCGCCGCCCATGGGTACACCACGCAAATAACCGATCTTGGCAAAATCCGGCCGCTGTACATCCGCTTCGGCAAAATCCCAGCCGGCGAAGACCCGCACGGTCATGCGCGTGCCGGTGGTGGCATAGATTTCCTTGCGTGCCAGCGCATCCCAGAGCGCCTCGCGGGTATTATCGGTTGCCCACACTGCGGCCAGACCTGATGCCAGCGTTTGAAAATGCCGCATCGAGATATCCGGGCCACCGGGCTTTTGCAAATAGCCCGTGATTTTCTCATTGAACCGTTCCGGTTTGTTGCTGGGTTCACCGGGTGTCGCCTTGCCGAAGTAGTTACTTTCTTCCGTCGTTGCCAATGAAGTATGGCTATCGGTCGAACCGATCATGCCGAACTTGAACGGATTCACACCCAGCTTCTGCTCATACGCCAGCCCCCGCTTGTAGGCCTCACGTGCGTACTCGCGCGGCAGCATATCTTTGGTTTTCGGATCGGGGCCGAAACTGCCCTTGCCCCAGGTACCGTAATCAGCAAACTCGTCATTCGGCGACAGCGACGGATGTGCTTCGCCATCACCCTTCATTTGCGTGACTTCGTAGACCGGCTCCCAGCGCATGCGAAGCTGGGCATAATCTTTCGTCAGTTTCTTCTTCGTGAAGGTCACATCATCGAACATCAGGCCATTGGACAAATTGCCGTTGTGCGGAATCGCCAGTGCCTTGCCACCGGTTTTCTTTTCATAGTCCGCCATCCATTTCCAGAGATCTTCCGGGTTATTCGTGTCGTAGTTGGAGATCGGCAGGATCTGATCGGCCCTAGCCTTGCCATCACGGAAGACCACATTGCGATGCAGGTTGTTACCATTAGGACTCGATGTCCATTCAAAGCCAATCAGTGCGGTGAACTTGCCCGGTTCATTGAATTGTTCCGCTGCAGCAGTTAGACGTTCCCACATCGTACGCGTCAATGCCTCGTTACCTTTTAGCGGGTCTTTACCTGCAGTCATGCCGGTACCCCATAGCGTATAGGCATCACCGTATTTACCGCTATAAACCAGGTTCGCGATTTTTTTACCGAACTCCAGTTTGAGAAGATCCGGATTCTTTTCGGCAATCATCGGCGCCAGGCCCAGATTCTCCGCGTGATCCGCGATCACCAGGAAATCCAGCGGCCGTTGCAACCGCGCACGCACCCCAGAGCTCGACACAACGGTCTCGCCGCGGGCGAAGCGATAGGCCTCATCCGGCCCGAGGCGGTTGCCAATCATGCCAGCGTCGGTCGAGTACGAGGTGTGAAGATGGGTGTCTCCCCAGAACACCCGCTGCGGGAAGCCGATGTTCAAGTACGGCGAGTACTCCCGCTCGCCAATATGGCCCTCCTTGGTCGGCTCATATCCGCCCGCTCGCCAATATGGCCCTCCTTGGTCGGCTCATATCCGTAGCCGGCGTACGGTTCGGCCGCTGAGACCGGCACCGATACCAGCGACGCCGCGAACGAGAGCACCGCTGCCCGAATAAATCCGATTTTCATTTTCCTGTCCTCCTGATGCGTGGAAATTGCTGGGCCAAACGACCCGCCGACGCCCTTCGTCCCATGCAGCCGTTGCTCGACATCAATCGCAACCCCGGTGCGCAACGCGGGATCAATCCTCCGATTAAATCGTTTCGGCCCGAACTCACGCCAACTCTCTCCCATCGCCTACCGGGTAAACAGGCTCTTTGGCAGAACGATATTGGCCTGCAACCGAAAACGAAAACCCTCCGGGCTCGTGTCCGCGGATTCGAACCAGTAGCCCACGCTGCCGAGCAGGCTGACCGGCAGCTGACCGATGCGAACAAGCCTGGAAATGGACACGTTTACTGGCACCGACCACTGCTCGGCCTTCCAGTTGTAGGTGGACTCGGACTGCGCCGATACAGTCCAGGCACTCGGCCAGGTGTAGGCCGCGAAGGGTTGAAAAAAGGTATTGCTGATGTCCTGGCGCTCGTCGTCGCCCGCGACCGACCAGAGGTGATTGGCAAGAACTCCCACGGTCCATGGTCCGCGCAAGACCAGCGCGACGGCCGCTGGCCCGGCGCCCCATTTCTTCGCGCTCAACAGGTCGTCGGTGCCGGTGGGCAACAGAAACACCGGACCCACGCCCCAGATCACTCCACCGGCCGTGGGTTTCTTCGGCGACAGAAAGATCGTCGCGTTGATATCACCGAGACCAAACTGGGAACCTGCGCCGGGGTAGATCTCGTCCTGCGAGACGATCGGCACGATCGTGCGGGTGATGAGGTTCCAGTCGTCGCTCAGATGGAACGGAACGACCGGTTGCACATTCGTCGTTATCTTGGTCCCGTCGTCCGCTGGACCAATCTCCCGATCGAAGTTCATCTGGATCGGGATCGTGACAAGATCCGCCAGCGGGTTAGTCAACTCCTGTGCCAACTCGGCGTCTTTATTGCCTTGGGCATGTACCACGAGAGGCAACACCATCAGCGCCATCGCCAGGCGCTTCAAACCATTGAGAAACGAGTTTTCCATGATCGACACTCCTTACGAGTATGGATGTCTCCCAGGATCGCGACACCGACATCGATGAATGTCCCGCCTGCGGCCCGGGAACAGGCCGTCTCCCTTCCAATGCGCGCTAGAAGGCAAACGAAATACCGAGCAGCCAGCCTTGCTGGCGCACGTCATAGAGGAACGAGCCGTCCTCGTATTTCACATCAAACAGCCGATAACCGAGCGTCGTGCCGAACAACTTGCTCCACTGATAACCGACATGCAGGGACGCGTCATAGAAGTGGTCCGATCCGACTCCGAAACCGCCCGCAGCGAGAATTCCGGTGACGAAGAAGTTCGATCCGCCGATAGCGCTCGTCCCGTTGATGCCGATCATCGGATCAACCCAGGACTCGGTATTGCGAATGTTGCGACCCGCCAGCAAGCCCAAGCCGCCGCCGAACTCAAGGTAGGTGTCGACCTTCCAGTAGCGCGCGCCGAGGAACGCACCAGCGGAAGCGCGATCACTGTTGTAAAACTCGTAGGAATACCCCGCGCTCGCAATCGTGCTCTTCGAGATTGACTTCAATGTGAGATTGATCGGATCCAGGACCACCGTGGTGTCAGATTCGACATCGGTATAAACGTAATCAATGAATCCGCCGTGCTTGCCCTGCTTCATCTCAAAGATGCCCATGTAGGCCGCTTGCGTATCCCTGAGCGCGTCGCCTGCCGAGACATGCCGGCAAACCAGAAGTACGGTGTGATTCGAAACTCCCAAGGATCCTCGGCGCTTGCTGTCGCGGGCAGAAACATCAACAAGAGGCTCGACGCAAAAACAACTCGACCGACGGTACTCACGGAAGTTTCTCCTTGTAGGCACTTCGATAGCTACCTGACGATTCCAAAAGCGCTCGCCCAATGCTCAATCAGACATTTCGCCCCTGCTCGTTTCGGTGGGCCTGACATGGCTTATTTGTCGGCAACCGCTTACGCCGAACCAATGAGTTAGGGGAAAACCCTAACACTCGAGGGACGAAGGGGGTTTGATCTGGCGCAAAATCGCGTGCCACTGCTGGGCACAGCCGCTCTTGGCCGACGTGCCGTGCGGGGACGCGTCTAAAAGCTGCCGTCGACCCATATGCCCGCGCTCGCCACGCGGGTTTTGCGTCACATTGACGGGCCCAACCGTGGACGCCTGTCTAGGGCGTGTACCAGATCGGTGAGGTATAGGCGCGTTCCTGACCAGTGGTCTTGGCGTCCTTGGGAATCTCGATGCCAAAACGGAATGCGTCGTAGACAATCCAGCGCGGTGTCGGAATTTCGAGCACGCGCGCGTAATAGAAGGCACGATCCTTCGCGTTGAAGTCAGGATCGGTCCACACCGTGCCGAGCTCGGAGGCGCCGATGGTGTTCGTCCAGTTGGCATTCTTGATGTCCACGGTGTTGCCCACTGCGGGCAACTTGCCTTTGGCGTCCGGCTTGCGGTTGCCCGACCACACGACGTCGTAGACCTTCTCCTGGGTCTCGCCCTTGCTATCCAGCCAGCCCTTCACGATCTGGATGCGATCGAGATTCGCCCCGATCGGATCGCGCAGCGCATAGACCATGAAGGTCGGCGCCTTGGCACCCTTGCGCGCCGGCAGATCACCGCCCATCGGCACGCCCTTTTCGTAACCGCGGAATACCGGCTGGCGGCTGTTGAGATCGTCCGCCGTGAAGTTCCAGCCGCCGAAGAACCGCACCATCATGCGCGTGCCGGTGGTGGCGTAGACCTCCTTGCGGGCCATGGCATCGAAGATCGCTTCGCGCGAATTGTCCGTTGCCCACACCGCCGCGAGGCCCGATGCCACGGTCTGCCAACCCTTGAACTCGCCGTGCTTGGTCTTGGTAAAGGGGTGGAACATGCGTTCCTTCGAAGGTTCTGCGCCGGCATGCTTGCCGAAAAAGTTGTCCTCTTCGGCGGTCGAGAGCCCGGTGTGGCTGTCGGTCGAGCCAACCATCCCGAACTTGTACGGGTTGGTACCGAGCCGCGCTTCGAGCAGCAGGCCATTTTTCAGCGCCTCGCGCGCATACTCGCCCTTCAGCATCCCGGGCTTCTTGGCCTCGCTCAGATCGAGATTGCCGACATCCCAGGTTTCGTAGTCGGCGAACTCGTCGTTGGGTGACAGTAGCGGATGCGCCTCGCCGTCACCCTTGATTTGCGTCGCCTCATACATTGGTTCCCACTTAGCCCGCGCCTGCACGTAGGTCTTGTCGAGTTTGCGACCGGTGTACTGGGCATCGACCGGGAACATCAGGCCGTTTGAAAGATTGCCATTATGGGCCAGCGCCAGCACGGTGCCGCCGGTCTTCTTCTGGTAGTTGTCCATCCACTTGTAAAGATCCAGTGGGTCGGTACTGCCGATTGGTGCTTGGGTCGTGTACGGAACGACCTGACCGGCCTTGCCGGCGCCATCGCGGAAGATGACATTGCGGTGCAGGTTGTTGCCCTTGACGAGGCTGGTCCACTCGAAACCAATCAGCGCGGTAAAACGCCCGGGATCGTTAGCATCTTCGGCAGCCTTGACAACCTTGTCCCACACTGAAGCGTAAATCTTCGAGCCCGGTGAATAGGCGGCCAACAATTCCTTGTTCACATTGCCCTGAGAAAAGGTTGTGATCAGATCAAGCGCGGTGTCGACGGCAGCCTTGCCGCCCGTGCGCAGCCCCTTCGACCAGCGCGCCCCCTGCTCATACTTGGTGACTTCAGGCGAAGCACTTGCCAGGTCGTTGACGAGGCCCATGGCATCCGAGTGGTCGGCGATCACGAGAAAGTCGAGCGGGCGGGAGAGCCTGACCGGCTGCCCGGTCGATGACACCACCTCCTCTCCACGCGCGAAACGATAGGCATCAGCCAGTCCCAGTCGCGCACCGAACAGTCCGGCATCCACAGAAAGCCCGGTGTGAAGGTGTGTGTCTCCCCACAGTGGCTTGCTCGGGAAACTGCGCTGCGCGTACGGGGAATAGACCTTGCCCGCGTAATTTTTCGAGTAGGATTCCGGGGACACCGAGATCCCGATTTGTTCGCCGCGAGCAATGGTGCTGAACAGCGCCAAACCGATTGCACACACCAGCGTGCCACGGCCCAGTTCTCGTCTCATCCGATCCTCCTTTGCCATTGGTGTCCGGCCAGCGTTCGCCTTCCGCTCGCGCAATGCTGGCCTTTTCTTCAGAAGAACCCGTTGACCCGCTCGATCAGCCAAAATGCCGCGGTAACGCCAATCACATAGGCGGTTGTCGGGACAGCCCAACGGGGTTTTTCATGGATAACGCGTTTGGCGACGTGAAGCAACCCTAGCACCACGATGATGAAGAAAATTTGACCTGCCTCAACCCCTACATTGAACATGAGTAAAGCGAGCGGAATTTCCTTCTGCGGCAGCCCCACTTCAGCCAGCGCCCCGGCGAATCCGAATCCGTGCAGCAGCCCGAAGGTGAAAGCCACCAACCACGGCAGGCGCCGGGTAATTCCAGAACGACCCTGCCAACCATGCAGAATCTCACCGGCGACGAAAACGATACTGAGCGCAATCACTGCTTCCACCGGCTTTTGCGGGACATGCGCCCACCCGAGGGTCGCGGCCGCGAGCGTGATGCTGTGCGCCACGGTAAAGGCCGTCACGGTGGCAATGAGGCGGCGCGTGCCCTCGACGATGATCAGCAGTGCCAACACGAAAAGCAGGTGATCGACACCACCAAGGATGTGCTCGACACCAAGCCGGAAGTAGTCATCCATGACTTCCCACTTCGATGGCGATCCCTTCACCGTAAACGCCGTGGCGTTCGGGCGCAGCACCTGTGTGTGGGTGATGCCATCGGCAAAGGCCACCCTTACCAGCACATCAGTCAGCGTGGCTTGCAGTCCGTCGATGCCGATGGTCTGGCCAACCAGTCCGCCCTTTCCGCAGTCGACCGTCCAGCGCTCGACCAGCGAATCGGCCTGCGCATACCTTGCCTTCCTGCCAGCGAGGACGCAGTGATCGGGCAATGCAGGCTGCAGCGCAAGCACGCGCTCGCCGCGCATCGGCCGGCGCCACAACACCTCGTACACCGCCGAATTCTGCTCTGTCAGCTCCAGATAGGCCGGTCGCGATTCATGGCCGAACGCCTGTGGGGCAAATGCCGCCGCCAAGGCCAGTGCAACGATAATCCAGCGGTGCAGCCGACTCATCGGGCCATGCCCCCCTGGCGGGCCATCTTCGCTTCCGGCATGCCGGCAACGGTAATCTCGTAGCGTGAACGCAGGCGCTGGTATGCGCGTTCATTCGCCGCCTTGCGCTGGTCGGTCAGCCAGTCAGTCGCCAGGCGCTCGCGAATCCTCTCGAACGGCGGTACTCGCGCCTCCTCGCGCGCGCTGACGTAAATCAAGTGAATTCCGTAGCCTGAGGCGACCGGTCCGCTCCACTTTCCGATCGGCAGTTTCTCGATGGCATCGGCGAATGCCTGACCGAATTCGCGCGCCACTTCATCGGTTCCCTTGTCGGCATAGTCATAGGCCAGCATGAAGCGATCGCCCAACGCCGGTGCGTTCCTTGTATTGCCTTGCGTCGCCTGCAGGCGCTTCAGCACGGCCTCGGCGTCGATCTCGGCGTGTGCCGCGCGTTTGTCGTGGCTGAAGTAGACGTGCGTGAAACTCAGGCGAACGGGTTCGCGGTACCGCTCGGGATTCTCCTTAAGGTAGGCCGTGAGCACGGCCTCACCGGGCTGTGATGGCACCGATGTGTCAGCGACAAGAAATTCGACTTTTTGGGCCATGCGCCGCCGGACAATGGTGTCGTCGCGGTCGAGCCCGAGCGCCAGCGCCTCGCGATACAACACTTCTTCCCGGACGCGCCCTTCGATCAGCGCCTGCAACTCCTGTGGCGTCGGGGGTCGCTGCCATTGGCGCTGGAACAACGCCTGCAGCTGCTCGATGTCGGCGCGCGTGATCGCAATTCGATTGGCCGGACCGGCTGAATCCTTGTTGAGCAGGAAATGCAGCAGCGGTTCCTTGATAACCCGACGCAGAACAGGAGACACCAATTAGATCCTCTCTGACAAGAAGTTCGAGCAGTCGCTTGCCGATATGGAACCTGCGATGCCCACACGGCTGACTCTCGACGCACTGTCGCAGATGGAACACCTGGACACAATCCCGGGACGGCGTGGCGTTAGTGAAAAAACCGCCCGATCTATCAGTCTTTCATTCTGCGTCGGGCGTCAGCGCGTGTCACGGCCGGGCCGCTCAGGCACGCTTGCTGTTGGTCTGGGCGCGGCGCCGATACCACAGGTGGCCAGCGGCAACGATCAGCGCGATCGCGACGACCAGCGCGTAGGGGGCGAGACGATTGACGGTGGCCGCCCAGGCGCTCAGTTCGTTCAACAACAGCGCCCAGATACCAATAGCGATATAGGTCGACACCAGCACGACAACCACGTTCACCCACGGACGCAATCCGATCAGGAATCCGATGATGGATCCCACCACCGGCCCGGTCATCCAGAACGGCAGGAACACAAAAACAAACAGGCCGGCAATACCAAACCTGCGGACCATGCCGCTGCGCGATTCAGCGACGGTATGCATGCGAGCCACATACTGTTTGAGGCGGCGCAGCTCGACCAGTTGCCGCCAGCTCAGCGCGAACAGCGGATAGACAATAAGAACCTGTATGGTCTCGACCAGCATGTTGAAGGGCACAACCTGCTCGTGCGTGAAACCGCTCGCGTAGCCAAACGACATGCCGGCCGCCCGGCCGATGAACAGGTTCAGGCCGGTCATCGCCACGTAGCGAAGAATATCGTCCGGAAACAGGTGCCAGGCGATACCAAGCGCCACCACCAACAGGCAGGCCATGGCCAGTCCGGCAAGCAGGAGCTGTCCCTCTGTGCTGGCGAGAAGCCAGGATCGCCGCCGCTCGGGCGTGCCTGGCGACGGAGCGGATTGAGACATTAATGACGTCCTCGTTGTTGTCCTAGTTCAACATATAAACAGCACCCATTATTAGCACCCTTTCCTGAAGTGGGCGATCGGCGCTTGTAGCGGGCCATACAAACATGACACGGATCTTGCTGTGTATCATGGACGGATCTCCGTCCTTTTGCTTTGGTCGCTACCAGACTGCGACGCGGAACCTGTATATTTTGATCATCAATCATTGCTGACGAAGCTTTGGGGAATTTGTATAGCCGGGTCGCTTACTATTGCTAGTGAAGGATTCGTGCATGAATAGGCGCATACGCCGTTCCTGGTCGCACACGCTGCTGGCGCTGGCGTTGTGGAGTGCCGCTAATTCGGCATTCGGATGGATTTATCCGGAGCATCGCGACATTTCCGTCCTGGCGGTGCAGGGCCTCGACGCGGAACGCAAAGCGGTGTTCGACCGGCTCTGGCAGGACGCGCGGGCGGGTGACGAGCAGCGCCTGTGCGCGCAGGGCGCGGACGCCGGGCAAGGCACTGCGCCAGGGTGCATCGATTGGGCGGCGCTGTCAGGGATCGGCGGCGATCACTCGTGCTCGAGCCAGGAAATGCTCGAGACGGTCCGCACATCGGCCTGGATTCTCCAGGTTGCCGACATCGCTGCGCAACTCAAGGCGGATCTCGCGAAGATCCCGGTCACGGCACCGGCAAACGGGGATGAGGGTCTTATCGCCGACATCCAGCGACGATTCGCGAGCGAGGCAAGCCGCGCAGCGCGTCTGAACGCACTGCGCACGGCGGATAGCCGACTGCAGCGGGCGGATCCCCAATATGCGACCCGGGCGGATGCCAACTTTGCGCATTTCTTGCTCGCCCGTCCCGATACCAGCCTGAACCCATACGCCTATGGGCAACTGACACTGTGGCCCGGGTCAGAGCTCAACGCGATTGGTGTCTGGACCACCTTTCACCTGAACGCGCTGCTGAAAGCGAGCCGGCTCGCCAAGGAACAGCTTGCGCCCGATGAGCGCCGGGCGCTGGTGCGTGCCGCGCTTTTCGATGAGGCTTTCGCCTTGCACTTTCTCGAGGACGTGTATGCATCCGGCCACGTAGCCGGCACCTGGGGCGACGTCTCGCAAAGGAAGGGCACGCATGACTACTACAACCAGAACGGTCTCGAGGTCTTCACCTGGGCCGGCCGCGACAAGACGATCGTATTGATGGGCGATGCGCACATGCGCCCGCAAGACGCGGAGCTGGCCGCCAACACAGTGCGCGCAAGCCTTGAGCAGGTGCTGGATGCGGCGGCCGGGCGCTCGCGCGACTACGAGTTTCCGTATGCGCCAAGCATCCCGGCCGCAGCCGACGCCTTTGACGTCTGCCGAAACATGACCTTTCCATCGCGACCGGAGCTTGAGAAGCATGCAGATCAGTTCAGCCCCTTTGCCGAAGAGGTTCTGTTGCCGACGCCCGTTCCGGGCCTGGGCAGTGGGCTCGGTGCCATGCCCCGGTTTCGCAGCGAGGTCGGGAAGTTCACCGGACTGGCTGGTTCGATTGATGCGCGCCATGTCAGCGGCGGATTTGAGTCCTCGCAAAACGAGAGCGGCTGGATCGGCGGACTCGATATCGGAGTGCGTGCCGGGCTGGGTCTCGAGGGTGCATTGGGAGATAGCGGCGATGGCCTCGTGTTCGGCCAGATCGGTTTTCGCGCCGACTCCAACTCATCGAACAGGGCGGTCGGAACCTCGTTGGCGCAATTGAGCGGGGAGCTGAGCGCGGCGATTCCGGCGCGCACGGCCTTGTCAGCCCGAATCCGGATACCCTTCTATCTTGTGCCAGGCGACCTTGTGCTGCTGTCGCCGATGCTGCTGTTCAATCCCACCGCCTATCAGCAGATCGCCGTCACCGCCGCAAACGGCGGCCTGATTCCGTGGCAGCAAGGACTTGCATCACCGATTGGTCGCTTCCAGTTCGTGCTCGGCCGCGAGCTCGGCGTCACCTGGTACGGGTTGAGCGGGAACCAGCAACTCGTGGCGCCGAGCGATCCCCCGGGCGGAACCGGGAGGGTGGTGAACTACAAGTCGACCAACTTCGAATTGCCGATCCTCGAGTACCGGGTGTATCGCGCGTTCGGGGCCAACCAGAGCTCGGCAATACTGTTCCAGCTGTTCGCTGGCGCCGACTATCCCCATGGGGAGTCGGTAGAATATCCGCTTGGGGCGCCGCCAGTGGATCTTCGCCCCGTCTACTCGCTTGGCCTCCGAATGGTCTTTGACTGGCGGTACTACTACTGACACGCGCCGTCCTGCGCTCCGGAATGAGACTTGAGCAATGCCTCTGGCACGCTTTAACGCAATTGTCCTGGCGCTCACCAGCTTTCTCTCCGCGTGCGGAACAGTGGCGGTCGTCACGGGCGTTATTTCTTCCACCAAGCCCGAAACAGAACCCTACGTTCGCCCGGCGCCGGAGTATGCGATGCCAGCCGGCCCCAATGGCGCCTTCGCCGGGCTCGAGTCCGAAATTCGGACCGCGCACGGCCCCGAGGCCTCCGGGTTCGAGCTGATCGATAGCAATGAGGACGGTCTGCGCTGGCGCCTCGCGCTGATCGACTCAGCCAGGCAGTCGATCGACCTCCAGTACTATCTCTGGTACGGCGACGCCGCCGGCCGACTTCTCGTGAAGCGCCTCCTGGATGCCGCCGACCGTGGCGTCAAGGTGCGTGTGCTGGTCGACGACCTCAATACAGCGATCCAGACTGCCACGAGCGTCAGCCTGCGCGACAAGGTGGCGGC
>Ga0111171_1021_pt1 | contig 14578 bp, 16 predicted proteins | sample DeeMarSWOR324_28_FD_80232 | JGI IMG/M metagenome (GOLD analysis project Ga0111171, IMG submission 80232) | Acidithiobacillales bacterium SM23_46 | reverse complement strand
GCGTAGAAGTGCACCGTGTGGTCGGCGCAGAAGAAGTAGGAATAGAGCAGCTCGCGCAGTTTCTTGGCGGCCGACGGCGGGTCCACGTGATAGACGGCGTCGCACGCCTTGGCCGACGCCATGTGGTGTGCTTCGGGACAGACGCCGCACAGACGGGTCGTGATGCGCGGCATCTCCTCGACGGGGCGGCCGACGCAGAATCGCTCGAACCCACGCAGCTCGGGCACCTGGAAATAGGCGTTGGCCACCTCGCCTTCATCGTTGACGAAGATCTCGATCTTGCCATGACCTTCAAGCCGGGTAATTGGGTCGATCGTATATCGTTTCACTTCAAGCTTCCTCCGCAAATGATGAATGATGAACGATGAATGGTGAACGAGGTGCAGTCTCGGCGGTGTTTTTCGCGGGATTGGTTTCCGTTCATCGTTCCGCCTTCATCGTTCATCGTTGCGCTACGTCACCCTGGACACGGCGCAGCGTCGAATGTGCCAGACCGAACCGATAAAACGTTCCCAGCGGATCCGCGATCTGCGAGATGATCTGATCGATTTCCTCCGGATCTTCCGAGTCAATGACCGAGCTGAGAGCGCTGATCATCTTCATGCCCTGGTCCTTATCACCTGGCGGCGGCCCGTAGCAGCCGCGACAGGGAATGCCCACGGTGACGCACTTCGCGCCGCAGCCGTCGCGCGTCGCCGGCCCCATGCACAGAATGCCCTGGTCGAGCAAGCACTCGTTGGGATCGGCAATGATCTCGTGGGGCCGATAGAACTTCTTGATCTTTTTCTCTTTGCGCTCGCGCGGGCACTCGTCACAGCACGTCTTGGTGCCCGCCCCGAGAATAGCGCCCTTTTCGGGCAGCGGCTTGCCCTGAATCAGGTGATCGAAAACCTCCCAGACCTTGTCCGACTGCGGTGGGCAGCCCGGAACATAATAGTCCACATCCACAACCTGGTCGAGCGTTTTCACGGTGTCATAGAACTCGGGCAGTTCGAGCTCGCCCTCGGGCACGGTGGTTTTCGTCTGCGGTTCCACGCCGTCGGGGTTGTCCGTCGAGGGTGTGTCGTGATAGGCGATCTGGAAGATCTCGCGCTTGTTGGACACGTTGGCCAAAGCGGGAAGGCACCCTTCGTGGGCGCAAGAGCCAAAGGCAACCATGATTTTGGACTTGCGCCGAAGCAAGTGCGCCAGATACTCCTGTTCAGATGTGCGAACTGCACCGTTGAAAAGTGTGACCAAGATACTGCCATCCTCCATGGCCTCGACATCCTTGTACTTGAAATCCATCACACAGGGCCACAGGACGATGTCAAATGCGGCGGCGACGTCGAGAATCTTTTCCTCGATGTCAATGACACAGATCTCGCAGCCACCACAGCTGGCCGCCCAATACAATGCAACCTTTGGTTTCGCCATCGCTTCACCTCAAAATGATGAATCATGAACGCTGAACGCTGAACGACAAACAACGAACGGGAGTTGCGTCTCCGTCTTGTTCCTTCCGTTCATCATTCTGCATTTCTTTCAGTCTCTCAATTGCAGCGGGCCAAGCCGCCGCACCGTTTCCGTCATCTCTTTGGTCAGTTCAGCCCAACGATCGCCCTCCGAGGCCGACACCCAGGTCAGCTTCAGGCGATCGGGGTGAATGCCGAACTGTTCCAGCACCCGCTTAAGCAAATGAACACGGCGAAGCGCCTTGTAATTGCCCTCGTAGTAGTGGCAATCGCCCGGATGGCAGCCACTGACCAGAACTCCGTCGGCACCCGAACGGAACGCCTTGACAACGAACTGCGGATCGATGCGCCCCGTGCACATAATCCGGATCGGGCGAACGTTGGGCGGCCACTTGATCCGTGACACACCGGCCAGGTCGGCGCCCGTATAGGAGCACCAGTTGCACAGAAATCCTACGATTTTTGGTTCAAACGCCATCGCCTTCACTCCTTCGGGAGGTGCAGGTCTGCACTCACACGGTTCAGGCTGAGTCGCCGGCGTCGGCCAGAATCCCGTCGATCTCAGCGAAAATCTGCTCGTCCGTGAAGCCGCTACCCGTGATCGCACCCGCGGGACAGGCGGCCACACACGTTCCACAGCCCTTGCACAAGGTCTCGTTGACGACCGAGACGTTTTTCTCCTCGTCAAACGTAATGGCCGTGTACGGACACAGGTTGTTGCAAATCTTGCAGGCGCCGCACCGGTCTTCGTCAATACTGGCGCGGATTGGATCGAGAAAGACCTCGCCCTTGGCAATCAGCGCCAGGATACGCGCGGCCGCTCCCTGCGCCTGTGCCACCGTGTCGGGAATGTCCTTCGGTCCCTGGCAGCAACCGGCAATGTAGATGCCGTCGCTCATCGTTCCCATCGGGTCGAGCTTCGGATGGCGCTCGAGGAAGAAGCCATCGGGACTCATGTTGAGCGAGAATACGTTAGCCACCTTGTCGGCGTCGGCGTTTGGCTCGAGTGCCGAGCAGAGGACAACCATATCCAAGGGGATTTCGCGGAATTTGCCGATCAGCGTGTCTTCACAGCGGACGAGCAGGTGGCCCTCGCGGCCGTCGCCCCATGTCGCCTCGACAACCTCGGCCGCCTTGCCGCGGATCACGTTGACGCCTTCGTCGAGAATCCGCGTGTAGAACTCCTCGAAACCCTTCCCAAAGGCCCGCATGTCGATGTAGAATTGGTAAACCTCGGCCTTGGTCCGGTCCTTGACCAGGTGGGCGAATTTCAGCGCATACATGCAGCAGACACGCGAGCAATAGCGGTGGTGGTGCTCGTCGCGCGAACCGATGCAATGGATAATCCCGATCGCCCGCGGTTCCTTGCCGTTTTTCGTCAGCACATGACCACTTGTCGGCCCGGTCGAGTTGAGCATCTGCTCGAACTCCAGCGACGAGAAGACATTGTCCAGCTTGCCGTAGCCGTACTGCGCCATCTGGCTCGCGTCGAACAGCTGATAGCCCGTGCAAACGAGGATTTGGCCGACATCCAGTTCGACGACCTCGTCTTGCATATCGTAGTCAATCGCCTCGGGTTCGCAGACTTCGGCGCACGTGCCACACCCGCCCGTCTGCATGTGGATGCAGGATTCGGGATCAATGTAGGGTACCTTGGGCACGGCCTGTTGGAACGGAATTGAGATCGCCGTCGTGGGGCCGAGGAAGAATTCCGGCACTTCGCCCTTGCGCTTCCTGAGATCCTCGATCGTGATGGCCTGCGTTGGGCAGACGTGGGCACATGCCCCGCAGGTAATGCAGACGTCGGAGCACATTTCGCGTTCGAGCGGTGTGACGACCTTTCGATCCACGCCGCGGTGGGCAAAGCTGAGCACATTCGCCTTGACCACCTCGTTGCACATGCGCGTGCACAGCCCGCACAGGATGCATCGCTCCTTGGGATCGTAGCCAAAGCGCGACTTTTCGATCCCGTACTCGGCCGCCAGTTCTTTGATGCGCGGCACCTCGGAGCAGCGCGCCAGGAGCATCTCGAGCAGAAGCGCCCGCGTGCGCCTCACCCGCTCGTTGTCCGTGAAAACCTCGATGCCTTCGTCTGCGGGGTAATTGCACGATGTAACCAGGCGGCGCCTTCGCCCCCGCGCCACTTCGACCGTGCACACGCGACACGCCCCATAGGGCTCGATCCACTCGTTGTGGCAAAGCGTCGGGATGTGGATCCCTTCTCGCTCGGCCACCTTGAGCAGCGTAGTGCCAGGCTCAGCCTCGACTTCGCGCCCATCAATACGAAACTTGACCATAGCTTCTTACCTCGTTACACACGAATGATTGCGTTGAACTTGCAAACGTCATAGCAGACCCCGCACTTGATGCAGCGGGCCGCATCGAGCGTGTGGACTTTCTTCGGCTCGCCCGTGATAACCTTGACGGGACATTCCTTTGCACAGACGGCGCAGCCGGTGCACGCTTCCGGGTCGATGGAGTAAGTGATTAACTCGCGGCAGATACCCGCTGGACACTTGCGGTCCCGGATATGCGCTTCGTACTCGTCGCGGAAGTATCGAAGTGTGCTTAGAACGGGATTGGGAGCGGTACCACCCAGCGCACACAAGGACGTATTGAGCATGGTCTGACCGAGTTCTTCAAGCATCTCAATGTCGCCTTCCTTGCCGCGCCCAGCGCAGATATCGGTCAACACCCGGGCCATGTGGCGCAACCCCTCGCGGCACGGCACACACTTGCCACACGACTCGCCCTGCAGGAAATCAACAAAGTAGCGGGCGACATCCACCATGCAGTCGTCCTCATCCATGACGATCATGCCGCCCGAGCCCATCATCGAACCCACTTCCAGGAGGCTGTCGAAATCCACGGACAAATCGAGCATCTGCTCGGGCAGGCAGCCGCCCGAGGGACCGCCGGTCTGCACAGCTTTGAACTTGCGACCATTGGCAATGCCGCCGCCGATGTCATAGATGATCTCGCGCAGCGTAATGCCCATGGGCACCTCGACCAGGCCCGTGTTGTTGACCTTGCCGACGAGGGAGAACACCTTGGTGCCCGTGCTGCCTTTGCCGTTGGAGCGGTTGCCGATCTGGGCAAACGCCTCCGCACCCCGGTCTATGATGACGGGGATCGTCGCCCAGGTCTCAACGTTGTTGATAACCGTGGGTTTTCCGTTCAGTCCCTGGACCGCCGGATAGACATACTTGGCGCGTGCCTCGCCCGGTTTGCCTTCGATCGAGGCGATCAGCGCCGTCTCCTCGCCGCAGACAAAGGCCCCTGCGCCGCGATGCACCTCGATGTCGAAGTCGAAACCCGTGCCGAGAATGTCCTTGCCCAACAGGCCGTGCTCGCGCGCTTGCTCGAGCGCCAACATGAACCGTTTCAGCGCCAGCGGATACTCGTGGCGCACGTAAATGTAGCCCTGATGCACACCGATGGCATACGCGCCGATGACCATACCCTCGATCACTGAATGCGGGTCGCTTTCGACGATACTGCGGTCCATGAACGCCCCCGGGTCGCCTTCGTCGCAGTTGCAGATGAGATACCGTTCGTCGGCAGGCGTACTGACCGCCACTTCCCATTTCATACCGGTGGGAAAGCCACCCCCTCCGCGCCCGCGCAAGACAGACGCCTTGACCTCCTCGATCACCTGGCGCGGCGTCATCGAAGTCAGCGCCTTGGCCAATGCCCGATAGCCGTCGCGGGCGATGTATTCCTCGATCTTCTCGGGATCAATCAGGCCCCGGTTGCGAAGCGCGATCAGCATCTGCTTACCGAAGAAGGGAATGTCGCGCATCTTGGGAATGACTTCTTCGGCCTCAGGCGGCGTGTACATCAGCTTCTTGACAGGCCGGCCCTTGAGCAGGTGCTCCTCGACGAGAAACGGGACATCGCTTGCTTTGACCTGCTGGTAGAAGATGTTGTCCGGCTGGACCAGGAGGATGGGGCCCACCCCGCAAAAACCGTTGCAGCCGGTCGTGATGACCTCGATCTCGCCGGCCAGCCCCTGCTTGGCGACTTCCGCCTCCAGTGCATCACGCACTTCCAAGGACCGGTTGCTGACGCAACCCGTCCCCGCGCACACCATCAAATGAAGTCGATACGGCATTGTCGTCCTCTCAAAACGATGAAGGATGAATGATGAACGATGAATGACACGCTGGACTCGCCGCTCGTTGTTCGTTCAGTATGCTGCCTGCATCGTTCATCGTTTCGTTAGCCAACCCGTTCGCTGCCCACAGCCAGGGCATACTCGTTGACGATCTTTCCCTTCAGGACATGCTCGTTGAGAATGCGCACGATCTTCTCTTCGGTCAAATCAACGTACTTGACCGGTGCCTGCTGCGGCAGTTGGACCGTCGCCATCGGCTCGCGACTGCAAAGACCGGCGCAACCCGAGGTGCTGACCAGCACGTCGCGGGCTTTTTGTTTTTCGATTTCGCCGAGCAGTGCCGACATAATCCTGCGCGCACCGGCGGCGATCCCGCATGTCCCCATGTGGACGGTAATCTGGGCGCGCGACTTGCCCTCGCGCACGAGCCGCTCAGACTGCAAATCCCTGCGCAGTTTGTCCAGCTCATCGACGCTCAGCTTCGCCATGGCCTTATGCTCCTCTCGCGTTTTACCTCTTGATCTCTCACGTCTTGCCCTTCTCCTTATAGCGTCTCAGCAAGCGCGGGATTTTGGCAGCGGTGACGTGGCCATGAAGGTCCTCGTTCACCGTCATCACAGCGGCCAGACCGCAGCAGCCCAGACATCTCACCGTCTCGAGGGTGAACCTACCATCCTTGCTGGTCTCGCCCTCTTTGATCCCGAGCTCGCGCGCACACGCATCTACAATCCGCGGTGCCCCCTTGACATGGCACGCCGTTCCCATGCACACACTCAAGACATGCTCTCCGCGCGGTTCGAGACTGAAACCTTTGAAGAACGTTGCCAGATGATAAATCTGCCCGACCGGGACGGCCACCTCATGTGCCATTGTTTCAATGGCTTCGCTTGGGATATAATGGTATTCATCCTGAATATCCTGGAGCATTTCGACGAGAAACACTTCGCGACTGTGCCAGTCTCTGACAATCTCACAGACTCTCTGCTCGCTCACTGCTGCGACGGCCATGCCTGTCCTCCTAAGAAGTTGAAAGTCTCAGGTCTTCAGTTTCAAGTCCCCAGGATCGTTCGAATCACCCGAATTCCTTCGCCTGAATTGATCGGCGTGCTGCCGAGAGATCTCTTGATCTCGCGTGTGTCCAGGCTCCACTCGCCTCGCGGCTTGCGATGGGTCAGGCGAAACTCCACCTCGGGGTTGCCCACAACCAGCGTCGCCATCGTTTGCGCCACGTTGCCGAGCGGCTGGCGGTCAACGTGACCGTGCTCAAATGTCGCCACGACTTCGGTCCCACCCCCAGACTCGGACTTGATCGCGATCGCGCCCCCCGCGCGCCGGGCTGCATCGGCCAAGAGCGGCAATCCCAGACCGACGCGCTTTCGAGGGCTGACGCCGCTTTGTGGCTTAGGCCAATCAGGGTCGCTTCGCTCGGGCCAGTTGCTGAAGAACGGATCGAGAGCGCGCTGCTTGGTTGTCTCGTCCATTCCGGCACCGTCGTCACGGACGATGATCGTCAGCCGATCGTTCTCAAGGTCCTCCTCTATGCGAATCTCGACGTTTCGCGCTCCCACCCGGATCGAGTTCTCGGCAATGTCGAGGATGTGAAGCGCCAGTTCTTCCATCGCTCGACCTCGGCGGTTCGGCAACCGCCCTTGTGTTTCTCACGCCTCAACCACCCGCCGGCCTTCCACTCCCTGCAGAGCCAGGCGTATCTCATGGGCCGTTGGCGCTACCATCTCGAACACGGTCGTCGCGAGAGCAATTTCCTCCAAACGATGGGCATCCGACGAGCGGATGACCGCATGCTGCATACCCAACGAGAGCTTTTCACGCGCCCCGGCCACTGTCATGCGCGGCGACACCTCAAGGCCATCCAGCGCCACGTCGGGCACGAAGCCCAACTGGCCGATCAGACCGAACGCCTCGCGGTCTACGTGCGACGCGATCGCGCAGCCTCCATAGGACTGAATCATCCCGACCACCTCGTCGAGCGCCAGGTCGCACGCCCCGATCAGCAGCCGTTTGTTCTCGCCGACGATTGCGCCGTTTTCGCTCATCACCACCTGTGGCCCGAACACATCGGGCTGATTCTCGCCGTCCAGGTAGGCGTACACGTGGTCCTGGACGGTTTGCAGGTCGTGGGGCCGATCAAAAAGCCCCAGGATGTGGACCTCCTCGCGCGTGGTGACCTCGATGCCCAGGAGGACAGCCAAGGCCACGTGCCGTCCCGCTGCCGCCACAGCCTCGGCATTTTCCGAGGCGTTGTGATCGCAGATAGCGATCAGGTCGAGGCCGACCTGCCGAGCTCGCTCCACGATTGCGCGTGGCGTCATTTCGGCCTCGCCGCAAGGCGACAAGCAGGTATGGATATGAAGATCCGCTCGCCAGCGGCGTAACATCACCCCACTCTCGAGATTCCCATTTCGTAGAGCCGCCCGACCAGCTCAAAACAGGGCAGCGCGCTGGTGGTTAGTGTCACTCCTTCTTCCTTCGCTTTCTGCAACGTTTCCGACTGTGGCTGGCGTCCGTTGGCCAGGATGATTGCCGCCAGGTCTTTGAGGACTGCCACGGCAGCGATGTTGGGATGGACCTGAATCGTCACCCAGACATTGCCGGCCTTGCTGTTGGCGATGACATCGCTGAGCAAGTCGCCGGCGTAGCCTCCCGTCACTTCGATATCGCTGCGCTCGGAATGCGTGCAAACCACCAGGCCCAGTCGTTCAATGACCTCTGTCAGCTTCACGGTTCTTTCCCCTCGTCCGGGGTGCTGTGGCCCTCAGCCGGCGGCACATCCCAGACCTTGGTTTGCCCCGAGCGCAACTGCTCGAGCGCCAACAGTACGCAGTCGCTCAATTGCGCCTCTTCGCGCACGACGTCCTCGGCAAACGCGGCGCACGACGGTGCTCCGCAGGCTCCGCAGTTGATGTTGGGCAGCGACTGGCGGATTTCCTCGAGCCGGCGGATCTTGCCGATCGCGCGGCTGACGTCGAGGTCGAGCGGTCCCTGCAACTGTGCGGTCAGCCTGCGCTCGACGACGAAGTCTTCGCTCTCGTACAGCTCGGCCCGTTCGCGCTCGCTGCGGCACGGCTTCGTGCCGAGTTGCCCCAGAATCCCCAGAATTCGCGCGCGCGCGACATAAGGATTCTCGACTAAGAGCGAGCCACTGACGCAGCCATCGGGACAGGTATGACACTCCACGTAGTCAACGTCGCGCAATTTGCCTATCTCGATGTCGTTGAGAATACGAACCACGTTGCGCAGTCCGTCGACAGCCAGACAGTTTTCGGGTTTGAGGAACGTGGTCTGTCCTCCCAGGATCGCCCAGCTCATGCCCACGCCCGACATGCGCGTTCGCTCGCCATGTTCACCTCTGCCCGAGATAGGTAACAAGGAAAGGACGGTGCGGTAGATGTCCGAGATGGCGATCACGCCGTCAATGTCGGACTTCTCCTTGCTCGGGTGCCCGACAATGTCGAGCATCTTCGCCGGGCACGGCGTCAGGTAGACAATGCCGATTCTGTCCTCGCGCAGTCGCAGTTCGCGCGCCTTGGTCTTGCGGATCTCGCGTGCCATGAACTCTTTGGGCGATTCGATCGGCAGTACCTGTTCGAGCAGCTCGGGGTAGCGCACCTGAATCAGGCGAATTGCCGTCGGGCAAAAGCAGGAAATCAGCGGTCGCGGGCCGCGATAGCGCCGGACATACTGCTCGATTGCGGCATTGACTGCCTCGCAGGCCAACGTCAGGTCGCAGGCACAATCGAACCCACCCTTCTCCAGGGCTGCCAGGATACGGTCGGGTGTCACCCCGCGCCCGAATTGGCCGTAGAGGACCGGCGAGGGCAACGCCACAACATAGTCGAAACGCGATACGTCTGCGAACGAAGCGGTCACAGCGCTGATTGCACGCGTCTGGCAGACCCGGATGCACTCGCCACAGGTAATGCAGCGCGACTCGATAATGCGTGCTTTGCTGCCACGCACGCGGATGGCCTCGGTTGGGCACACGCGCATACAGGCCATGTCGCCGTCGCACCGGGCCGTGTCGATTCGAATTGAGATACTTTCGCGTTTCATCATCGTTTTCTTGGCACTTCCGCAAGGCAATTGGTCCATTGCCCTCAGAAACGTACCTCGATTTCCACTTCGGTTCCGACACCGGCGGTCGAGTGAATCACCAGGCGATCGGAGTTCTTCTGAATATTGGGCAGGCCCATCCCGGCGCCAAAACCCATCTCGCGCATCCTTTCCGTAGCTGTGGAATAGCCCTCTTGCATAGCCAGTTCGATATCCTCGATTCCCGGTCCCTCGTCGCGCACAAGCAAGTGCACGAGTTCGGGTGTCAGTTCCAGACAAACAGTGCCACGGCGCGCATACATGACCACGTTCATCTCCGCTTCGTATGCGGCGATCGCCACCCGCCGCACTGTCGTTGCTGCGACACCGACTTGCTGGAGAATTTCCTTGATCTCGGTCGAGACGCGGCCGGCGTTGTAGAAATCCTCGCCCAGCACCTCAAAATTGCGCCTGAACGCTCCTTCTTCCGTCATGGGGGTTTGCCCGCGCCTCACCGCCCCTCGCACCCGGGAACCCCTTGCGAGTATAATCGCCCGCAGGCCTCGTAGAGGAGCAGGTTGGTTACCAGAATGGGCAATCCTTTCTCCTCGGCTAACGCCACGGTCTCTTCGTCGGGTCGCTTGCCGCGAACGAAAACGACCGCAGGCACATCAGCAACCCCCGCCGTGCGAATCGCCTGACGGTTGACCAGGCCGGTCAACAGCAGCGCGTCGGCCTTGATGAAGGCCAAGACGTCGCTCATCAGGTCGCAGCCGCAAACCATCTTGATCTCGGTGTCGAGGCGATCGTGCCCTGTGATGACCTCGCACTCGAGAATCCGTTTTACCTCTTCCAGCTTCATTTGGCAACTTCCAGTGTTTCGGGCGTCTCAACCTCGACAACTTTGGCGCCGTAGCGCGCCTTCGTGTCGCTTCGGTTGATCACGAGATCGCCCAGGCGGATCTCACGCTTCGTGGGGATGCGCGTGGCGGGGCAATGCGACCAGCACTGCCCGCATCCGGTGCACTTGTCCGCGTCCACGTAGCGGGCCTTCTTGCGCACCTTGACTGCGAAGTTCCCGATGTGGCCCGAAACCTCTTCCACCTCGCTGTAGCTGAGCAGTTTGAGGTTGGGCCGATGACTGACCGAGACCATCTTGGGTGTCAAAATGCACGCCGCACAGTCGAGCGTGGGGAAAGTCTTGTCGAACATTGCCATCTTGCCACCGACAGAGGGCTCGCGCTCGACCAGGTAAACGGGATGGCCGCTCTCGGCTATTTCGAGCGCCGCCTGGATGCCGGCGATCCCGGCGCCGACCACCAGCGTGGCTGGATGGATCTCGGCGCGCAGGGCGTGCAGCGGCGCGTGGCGGCTGACCCGTTCGACCGCCGCATTGACCAGCATGCGCGCCTTCTCGGTCGCGGCCTTGCGGTCCTCGTGCACCCACGAGCAATGCTCGCGGATGTTCGACATCTGGAACAGGTAGCGATTGAGACCCGCACCTTCGCATGCGCCCCGGAAAGTCAGCTCGTGCATCAGCGGCGAGCACGCCGCGACCACAACGCGCGTCAGGCCCATCTCCTGGATGTCCTTTTGGATCATCTCCTGGCCCGTGTTCGAGCACATGAACTTGTACGTGCGCGCCACCGCAACGTCCTTGCGCTGTCCGACGCTTTCGCGGATGCTCTCGACATCGACGGTCTGGGATATGTTCACGCCGCAGTGGCAAATATAAACCCCGATTTTCTCTTTCATTTCTTTCATTTCACAACCCCGCCAGAGACATGATCTTATCTGTGATCGGCTCGAGATGGTGATCCAACCCGAGCGTCTTTACGTCCAAACCCAACGCAATTCCCAATAGCTCCGTGAACCACAGGACCGGGATGTGCAAATCCATCCCGAACCGCCGCGACAGCCGATCCTGGTAGGCTGCCAGGTTCATGTGGCAAAGGGGACAGGTCGTCACGATGCAGTCGGCACCGTTGCCCTTCGCGCACTCGATCAAGTCGTAGCACAGCTTCATGGCCACCTCGTCGGACGTGGTCATCAGCATCCCGCCGCAACAGCGCACCTTCATGGGGAAATAGACATTCTCGGCCCCCAGAGCCGCAAACAACTGATCCATTGTCTGGGGAAATTCCTGGTCGTCGAACGTGCGCTCGGGGCGAATGATCTGGCAGCCGTAATACTCGGCGATCTTTATCCCGTCCAGCCTCTTTGTCGCCCGTTTGGTGATCTCCTCGACGCCCAGATCGTTGACCAGCACCTCGAGCGGGTGGCGCACGCGGACCGTACCTTCGTACTTCAGCCCTGCCGCCGAAAGTGCATCATTGACCTTCTCACTCAGATCGGGCAACTCGTGCAAAAAGCGGTTCGCCTTGTTCAGGACCAGATAGCAGGCACTACACGGAGCCACGACGTCGCGTCCGAGCTTCTCGGCCAGCGCCAGGTTGCGCGCGCTGATGGCAAACGAAACGGTCTCCTTGACTGACATGTAGACGGTCGCACCGCAGCAATTCCAATCCTCCAGCTCGTGCAAACCCATGCCCAGCGCCTCGAATACCGCCCGTGTTGAATCATCGTAAGGCTTAGCGGAGGCGCTAATGCTGCATCCGGGGTAATACGTATAGTCCATAGCCCAATCTCCGCCTCTCTCAGGGTTGAATGGCTTCGTAGCCCACCTCGTCCGTCACGGCGCGCACCGCTACGCGTTCCTGAGGCCGTTCGATCTGTTCGGCACGCTCGATGATCTTCTTCAGATCGCCTCGCCCCTTGATGCGTTCGGGCCAGATGCCCAGTCGCTTGGCCCGCAGCATTCGCAACCCAAGGGGGGCCATCTTTATAAGATTCAGGGGATTGGTTCGCAAGTAAAACTCGGTCAACAGGGCCAACTCCCAATTGCGCCCGAACATCTTGACACTGCGAACAAATGCATCCGAAAGCGCATACACGGAACGGCTCCGCCGGATCTTCTTCTCCATCGAAACACGCTTGAGCGCATAAAGCAAATCGGTGATCTTGATGTCCTGCGGACAGCGCACCGTGCACGCGTAACAGGACGCGCAGATCCAGATCGTCCGGCTCTTGAGAATGGACTCGATGTCCCCGGCGCGAAACCGCGCGATCACCTCGCGCGGCGAGAGGTCCATCGCATAGCTGACGGGGCACGAGCCCGTGCACGTGCCGCACTGGATGCACTTGCGCAACTTCTCGCCACCAGGGACTATATCCACCTGCTCGAGAAAGGCCTCCCTGAGCTCGCTTTCGCGCTTCGGGAGAACGCCAGGTGTCTCAATCTCCGCCATCTCCCATGTCCTTTCTGCTAGTCCGCGTCTGCCAAGGCCGACGGCATCTCAGCCGCCTGTGTCTCCTCGGCCTCGAGGATTCGAGCGATCTGCTCGGCCGCGGTTTCAACGCGCGCTTCGACACGAGGTGTGCAACCCTCGTGGATTGTCTCAACGTCCTCAACCTCAATTGCAAAAACCGCCATCCGCTCGGGAAGGTCGGCGCCAAACTGCCGGGCCAGTTCCAGCGCAGTTGCGAAATCGATCGTATGATAGGAAGCCAATCGCGGCGAGTTTGCGAAGTCTTCGGGGCGATGGCGGCTAAGCGTACCTGGGGGACGGCGGCCTGTCCGGCAAGCGTCAATCACGACCGCCCGCCGGTAGCCGACCAGATGGTCCACCAAGCCCATGCCGCCTACGGAGAGTTCGATAACCTTGTAGCGGTCGGGGGCGAGGCGTTCGCGAAGGCGCCGCGCGACATAAAGACCAACACCATCGTCGCTGAGCAAATCGTTGCCCAAGCCCACAACGACCGTTGCGGGACAGACCCGACTGCCTTTGTCCTCAGAATCACCGGTCGCCGCCGCCGCAGGCTCACCTTTCGTGATTAGTTTCACAAACCCGTCCCATGAAAAAAGGCTCAAGCCAGCCTTTCAGCACGCCTTTTTCAAAGATGTTCCTTCAATTCTGGACCGGTTCTGTCAAATGAAAAAAACAAAAAGGCCTGGGTCCAATTGCGCAGTCCGCAATAAGGTCAAATGCCCCGGACATTCGTACAGTGCAGCTTCTCATACACCGTCAGCCCATCGATCTCAGAACGGCCCGCGTGCCCTGGAGCGATTCGCGATTCCGCCCGAACCCCGACGTGCCGCCCATCCGTGCAACCCGCACGGCCTCGCCAGGCTGGCCAAAGCCAGCTTCGCTCCGAACCCTCCGCGATGCCCGGTAGAAAGCGACGGCCCGCCGCAAGACTCAAGCGGCTTGTTGCGTCAAAAGAAAAAGCTACCGAAGGTTAGGCGGCAAAATGGACGAAAACCACTTGACGCGTTGCCTCGTTGACACCAGCATTCCTCGCTGCTGGCCAAGCCGCGAGAAAATGCCGGCCGGCCGCGGAAAAGATTGATGCGCAGAGAGTTAGGTCGGGGCGTGTAGCTCAGCCAGGTAGAGCAGCGGCCTTTTAAGCCGTTGGTCGAAGGTTCGAATCCTTCCACGCTCACCAAAACAACGCGCAGAGACGGGGAAGAGGGAACGAACGGCAAGGGGGCTTGTCAAGACGCCGTGACCGAGCAGCTTCAGCTCGAGGTCGGTACGCACCAGTTGCTGGATTGCCCGCCTGTTTCTCGGTCGTTGTCCGTTTCCCCCGACCTACGCGGCGACCCCATCGTCTAGAGGCCTAGGACACCGGCCTTTCACGCCGGCAACACGGGTTCGACTCCCGTTGGGGTCGCCATTGATTTCTTTAGACCGAAGTTGGGTTAAGGGAGCGGAACCATGGACCTGCGATCTCTCATGCCGGCAATCCGCCAAGTGGCGCGTCAGGTCGTAAGACGCCAAAGCCCAGAGGGCGAGGCAGAATTCGATCAATCCTGGTCGATGATGGAAAAGACGCTGGCACGTTGGGCGAAAAAGCCGCCAGAGAAGTGGACATCGAAGGAGTTAGACCGAAGTTC
>Ga0111171_1020_pt1 | contig 14611 bp, 18 predicted proteins | sample DeeMarSWOR324_28_FD_80232 | JGI IMG/M metagenome (GOLD analysis project Ga0111171, IMG submission 80232) | Acidithiobacillales bacterium SM23_46 | reverse complement strand
GCGACATCCCCCGGTTGAAAGGGCGTAGGGCTGTCCTGACCGCCTGCGGGCGCTGGCGTAGGGGTAGCTACCACCCCCGCGCCTTGCGGCTGTCCTGACAATTCCAGACCAGCCTGGGATGGTTGGGCTTGGCCAGCCTTAAGCGCCATTAAACCCTCGGTGGAGACCTTAGATAAATCTCCAGATTTCAGAGCCATCAAATCTTCAGTTGACAGCTTGGAGAGATCCATTACATTCCCCCTTGCTGACGACGAGCAAGTTCAGCGTCTATATCGCTACCTGATGGCAATCCCGGAGCACCTTGCGGCGCTGCCCCCGGCGCAGTAGGCCGACCGAGTACCGTGCCTGCCTTCATACGATCTGCTTGTATGCGATCGTATTCGGTGATCGCGCCTTGGAGCTTGTCCAGCACGACCGCAGGAGTATCCGTCGGTGCCGGGACGAATGGCCGCAGGCGCGCCTCCTCATGCTGGCTGAGAGCCGCACCAGTGAGGGAATGGATGACGTTGTAGGCGTTTTTCAAAACTCCCGCTCGCGTTTGCCTTTCTGCTGGAGAAAGAAGAGCTTCCTGCGCCGCCGCACTGATACCCATCGCGTCAGGGAGTGCCCCAGCAACGCGAGAACCTGTACCGAATGCTCCTGGATTGCTTTTCACATCTGCGATCAACTGCCGCCCAAGATTGGCTGCATTGCGCGCATCTTCCTGAGCAGAGTATTGTTTCTGGTACGCACCAAAGGGAATCGGGTTGACAGCATTCCCTTGTGGATCTCGATAAACCCCGGCTTCTGGGTCGAGATACACCGCGCTCCCAGCCGGAGACACTACGCCTTTCACAACTTGCGGAGCCGTAAGTCTCTTTTCTTTCGCAGCCGCCGCATCCGCAGCGAGTTGCTTGTAGTATCCCGATTGAGAAAGCGCCGCCGCCCGTGCCGCAGCCGAATTTGCCATCTGCTCACGACGAAGGTCCTCTGCCGTGCGCCGGTCAATGCGACCAGTGAGGAACTTTTCCTCACGCTGGCGCGCAGCGAGCGGGTTCTCTACGAACTGTCCTGACGAAGGATCGAAATATCCCGCTTCGCTGGCGCTGAGCCTTTGTGGGGAAAAGCCGCCCAACGATTGTTGGAGAACGGCATATCCCGGAGCCTTGAATGCAGACCCGCCGAGCGCGCTGAGAGCCATCCCAGCCGTAAGGTCTCGGCGAGCCGCGTCAGTACGTTGCCTTCCAGCTTCCTGGATCTTTGCGTAGTCGACCGGATTCTGCCGAAGCTGTTCCAGTTTGGAATAGAGCTCGTCAACAGAAGGACGCTCGCCGCGCAAGCGAGCGACCATCACTTCTTCAGGAGTAGGCATTACATATTCCCCCAGTCAGAAACGTCGTCCGGGTCTTTTTCCGGCTTGCCGTACAGACCGCGCAGAATTTCCATGCGCTGCCGGGAAAGATCTTTGCCACGTTCACCAGCTTCTCTGTTCCGCATGCCGCCCGTAATTCCTTGAAGAGCACGATTGGCTTGGCTGGCCCAATCCATGCGACGAGACCCAAGGGCGGCGCCAGAAGACCGTAGAGCATCAGCTTCAACGAGCTGGCGCTGAAGCTCGCGCTCTTGCTCGCCAAGATCTCCCATTCCGAGGATAACCTTGAGCTGCTCTTCTGTAAACATTCCTGCCATGATCGTCTCCTCAGAACTTGAATAAATTGCTGCCGATTCCGGCGCCCATAGGCCCACCCATCATGAACCCGCCGATGCCGCCGACCAGCGAACCAATATCGGGAGCATTTCCTTGATTCATCTGCGCAGCCCCGAGACCATAGTTTCCCTGCGCCTGAGCGGCCCCTAGAAGATTTGCAGGCTGCGCTGCACCCGCAGGAGCAAAACTCGGCATCTGAGGACTCTGCACTTGCTGCCCAGTCAGCAACGCATTCAATTCGTTCAACGACATGCCGCGCCGTTGCGCCTCTTCAGCAATAGCCTGCTGCCGAAGCTGATTACCGGACTGCATCGCCCCTTGCGCCAATCCGAGTTCTCGCTGAGCTTCCGCGCCGCCGCCTGCAATGGAAGCAAGCGCGGCATCCTGATATGCCTTTTGTCGTTGCGAGGCCATCTGCTCCTGAGCTCGATTCCAGGCAGTGGATCCACCCTCAGGGGAGAGACCCATATTCGCAAGTCGAGTACGTCGCGCTTCTTCCGATTGAGTCAGCCCCGGCTCGATCATTCCGACTTGACGTTGGTACATCGCCTGCTCAGCGCGATTACGCGCCTGCGTGGGATCATATCCAACAGACTCCAGTGACTGCATTTCGGGCAAGTTCTCCCAGTCAAACGGAGTTTGAAACGCGCCGGTAGCCTGACCCAGCAGCATCTCAGCCGCGCCAGAGCGACCCATCTGAATACGCTGCTGCGCATCCAGCGCCGCCTGCTGTTCTGGCGTAAGCTGAAGATTTCCGCTCCACGCTGTGACCGGCTGTCCCGTGGAAGGATCAATCACGCCTTGCGTGTTCCAATTCATCTGCCCCCACGGAGTATTCAACGTAGGACGATTCGCCCACGTCTGCGTGTTGATCGCTTGCTTGGAGGCTTCAGCTTGCTCTTGAGCAGCCCCACGATAATCAGGCGCAGGAGGCGCGTCGCCTTTTCCTCCACCGTATAGGCGGAAGTACTCACCCGTGAGCGCGTTGAGGAGCGTTGAAATTTTAATGAGCATGACCTAGCCCCACATCGGTTGATCAAGGTAAGCGAAGGGATCATCTTGGCCAGTACGCGAGTACATGGGCTTCACGCGTGTTTGGAACTGATCCCACGTCTCGTTATGCTGCGGATAGACTCCGAAGAAAGGAGCCAATCCTCCAAAAGGATTGGTTCGCATGAAATCTGCGATCTTGTCTTCGTCGCTCATCCGCTTAAAGAATAGCGACTCGCCGTAGGTTCCACTCGGAGTTCTTGTCTCCATTGGCTGCGCTACTGGACCCTGAGGAGCTTCCAGCCGTTTGGTCTCGCTGCTCTTACGCAGCATGTCGGCATAGATCTGCTCCATATTCGCAGGAGCGCCCGGAACTTTGTTCGGAATACGCCCGCCAAAATCAACGCCGGGCTGACCTGGCATCATGTCCAGCGGGCGCGCATTTGTCTGGAATTCTCCGATTCCAGTTCCGCGCAAAGCGTTGATGAAGCTAGGCGACGCGGCGTTCTGTGCCATCGGCATTCTCCAAATAGCGGCATTGCTCTTTTGTCATCGAAAGGATCACGATATCTCCACCATCATCGTGCATCCCCGGCATTCTGTACTCCTCGACGAAGCCAAGATGAAGGTCGTACTTCATCGCACGCTCGTTCTTTGAATTCACGATGCCAATCAGTTTCTTACGATTGAAATCGTTGAACCCATGATTGAACACAGCAGGCAACATCGCTTTCGGCGTGTAATGCTCACCGGGCGCAAAAGCAATGTGAATCTGTGCCACGGACCCCATAAAGGCGTTGAAACCAACGACCATCAATACTCTGTTCTGCCCGGTGACGTAAGCCATCACCTTCAGGTCTGCGCTGGGCTGTACGTGCGCGTACTCATTCAGAAACCGCGCGAGTAATGCCCACTGTTCCTGATTTTTCGGGTACACTATCACAACGGGCCTCCCCCCTTGACCCACCAGTCAATAGAAGCGAGGGTCAAGCCCCCGATGGCGATATAATCAAACTGCGCAGTAGCCGCGAAACCAGCGCCCACAGTGCCGAGCCATCTACGAATTGGATACGGAGGACCGCCCCACTCGCCGACATCCCACAAATCTGTATCCCAAATCCCAACTGCAACTACTGGGAGAGTAGGCACGCTTTTCCATTCTGGAGCAACGTAATCCGTAAGAATTTTGATGGTCCCTTGCGGCACAATCTGCGCGAGGAACATGGGCCGGACCATTGGATACGACTTGAGTAATCCAGGCGCTCCGAAGCCGTTATACGCAGGAACTACGCGGCACCGAATAGATGATCGGTTAGCACCCTCCTCCTTACCAGCAGCGTTGTCCTGCTGATTTGAAAACATGAGATAGACGCGGCCAGCGGCATCTCCACGCATCGTTGGATCACCACCGCCAAAAATCAAGTCGCTGTGATTCGTATAGCTAAGGATAGGCAAATCAGCGAGCTTAGACCACGCCCCGTGCGCCCATCTCAACGCGAGTTGGCTTACGCCCTCACGGACTACAACTCTCGGCAGACCAACAACTGCCATCTCCTCACGAGGAAGCACCTTGATGTACCACTCTTGCGAGCGATTAGATGCCTTCATGTAGCGCGAAATCAGTGGATTGACCAAGTCAGATAGCCCGCCAACCGGATCACTGTTAGCGGCACTCCCCTGCACTAACTTGGACAGCGGCGTAAGGCCTCGCACTGACAGAATCCATACGTCGCCCCCAGTGAGATCAACTTGCCGCCGCCCAGCGGGTAACGGACCGACGTACCAGATGCCATGAAGCGAAAAGGCATTGGGGTCTTCAGCCGCGCTGTCCGGATCGTAGCCCTTAAAGATCACTATGTCGCCTTCAGACCCTACGGCGACAAGGTAATCATCAATTCCCTCGCCTCCATCCAATGTCCAGTTGACAAGAGCTACAAGATAGCCCCCGTGCCTGAAGTGAGTTCCGAAATCGAACAAACTAGCTTGGCCCGTGATTTGCTCAACAGGCAGATACCACGAGCGAGTTGAATTCTTTTCAACGAACCATAGACGTCGTTTCCAAACCATCAGAAAGACGAACAAATCCGGGTCAATGCCCGTAATCTGTCCGATATTGTCGCCTTCCATGATGTGAGCGAATCCAGTCGACAGTGTCGCGAAACCATCAGAGAATCCGTCGCTAAATCCCCCGGCTCCGTAGGCGTAGTATCCTCCCTCGTAATTGCAAGCCAGCAGAAATGAACCGGCAGCGTTCTGGAAATTGCGCCACGTCCAGTAGTCGCTCGTTACGGCCCCATCTGTAAGCCCGACCCACGGACCCCCGCCGCCAGCCGTAATGTCATAGATGTTATTGTTCGTGCAAGCGAATAATTGCCCGTTCACCACAACATCTGGAATTTCAAGCGTGCTCGGAATGCGCAAACTGTGCGAAATAACTCCAGAAGGAGTTGCTATCGCAGGATAGTAAGACATGATCGTCGGGACAGACAAATTCCCGGGAAGATCCCAAGCCCACCCAGCGTACCCATACCGAGTAGAAAGCCCTGATTCAGTTGTAATGACGTTAATAAGATCAAGCGCAAATTCTGGCCCAACCTTGGCAACAGGATCACGAACGTTGATGCCACTAGACGGCAGCAGTCCGGGCATAATCTGCCCATGCTGCTCTACAGCACGATGAACTCTCTGCGGCTGAGCGAACATCAGTTTCCAAGTCCAGTGTCTGGCGTGTTGACTAAATTGTCCAGATAACGAAAGCCCATGTACGACCCAGCATTCAGCGAAAGGGCTTGCGCCATCTGATTACGCGAAGTCAACTCCTTGAAACGCTCATTGAAGTCCTGCTGCACTGCCGTCGTGTTCATGCCACGATTTTCGAGCCACTTAATGCGGAGCGCCTGCGTGAACAGCAGCGAATCGTGCATCGGAGTATCGCTATTCTTTGACAAGCGATTCTTTTTCGTAGCCGTATCGCCGTCGATCACCCAATCCTTGGAAATGTACTCGAATGTGATGACCTCACCAGCATCCGGTGCAGTCATGAATTGAAGTTGATCGTTGAGAATACGGCACGCCGGATTAACGAAAAACGATTGCGACAACCACGACTTAATTGAAGCCCACTGCTGCGCATTAATGACAATGACCGGTCGGCGCTTGGATTGCGACCAGCCCGTATCGTCGATAATGCGAGAAAAATCAGCAGGCAAATCCCACGCCGCGCGCGATGCATCGCCAGCCAATGACCACTCCACACGAAACTGCTGCCAAGGAAAGACGTCTTGCAACATGGGGCCGATCTCATTTGCAATCGACCCCATGAAAATCGCATTTTCGTCATTCGAGTCGTAAACTCCGGTCGGCTTGACAAGATTCAGACGAGTGCAAGCATCCTGCACACACGTCAGAATCGGAGCGTAAGTGTAGAGCGCAGACATGGATTATTCCTTGAGCGCGCGCTTCAGTTGCTTGCGCAAATCTTTCATCTCGTCTTGCATCTGCTGAATAGTCAGCTTCATCGACTCGTTTTCCTCACGCAGAGCGATGAATGGGGCAGACCCTTGAGCAGCGGCAATGAAATCTGTCGCTTTCTGCTTCAGCCCATTGAACCCCATGAACTTCTGCCCAGTGGAATCAGGCGCCCCGGCAAGTTGTTCCACTGTGCGAATGTTGAAGAACTTGAGCTCCTCTACCTGCGCCTTAGTGAGAAGAGGCCACTGCTCGAGCGGAGTTCCGACCACAGACTCTCCCTGCGTGCGTTGCTTGAACGCAGCATAATGGCGCGGAAAGCGATCGATATCCTTCGGCCGCACCGGGCGCACGACGATGTTGTCCTTGCTCCCCGGAATGCGGATGTCAATCATTTCGACTTCCTTGAAAATCGGCCGACCTTCCTTGGCAGTTGCGACATCGTCCTTCACCGCATCAACGAAAAACTTGACGAGCAGATTCTCGTCGCCCGCGCCGGGACGGTGATGGACGGTGTAATCGTAATCGAGCGTTTGCATGGGGGAAGTCTCCTTTTTAGGGATTATTGGTGGGCATGATCGAACAGCTGAACTGCACAGCGGTGACATCAATAGTGCCTGCACCGTTGGGCAACCATAGCGCAGGCCCGATCACTTGGCTGGCTACGGATTTGTTGATATACCACGGCATCGTGATGGTGACCTGACGACTCGCAGCAGGCACAGACGCAGCAGCGCCCCACAGCGGGGAGAGGACACCACCGATGAACAGACCGGCCTGAACCTCGGTTCCGTTCGCCCCCTCAAATGTGATGTTGAACGTGCCTTTGTATTGCCGCCCAGCGACGGTGCCGAGCGTGATTGTCCCCGCTGTAATCTGCGTGGTGGTCCCATCCATATTGGAAGCGAGGTAGTCGGCGTCGAACAGGTTGGGCAGAAGTGCTGCGGTGGCTGTTCTTGCGTATCCCGTCGCCGGCCCACCAGTGCGGTAGATGAACGCCACGTCCTCAACAGTTGAGTCCACGATGTCGCGCATGATCCCGCGAACGATAGCGGGAGTCACAAGACCAACGGAGTTATCCGGCATCTGCGAAGTAATCTCCGCACGGATGTCGTCAAGAAATTTGCGGCTCACAACCTTACTCCTGCGCGGCCACGCACAATGCCCCGGAAGCGGAACACGGCAAGCCGCTATTGTAGTGATCGATAGCCGCAGCAGTCGCTACGACGATGCGCCCCGCGTTCATCGGCAACCCGCCTTGCGCGAAAGACTCCACGCTGCCTAACACGCCTGCGAGCTTGCCGTCAGCAGCATAGCCTTGGCCGTTGTGCTGATGATCAACGGTGCCCGGTAATTCGACGCACAGAACACCATCGGCGTTGAAGGGGAGGCCACCAGAAAAGTGCGTGGGCGCGTCCGCGGTATTACGGATACGCCCGCTACCGTCGAACTTCAGGAGACTGTGGTTCAGCATCTCTTTTCCTCCCAGTTCCTACGCCTAGCGATGAGTCGTTCCTTACTTCTGCGTCTTGCTTCACCGTGTTATGACTCCCGACCACCACCGTGCAGGCTACCAATCCCACTGCGATGATAATCAGCAGGACTGGTAGCCACACGATTACGCCACGTCGGGGAGTTGCGTAGCAGACGAGCCAAACACCGACTGCCCGGCGACAAGTGAGACACCGGAACGATTGCTCCATCCGGTTTCCACTGCCGCGCCATTCGCCACCGCGCCGGTTGCTGTCACGGTTTTGATTGCGAAGCCGGTGAACGGCGTGGTGCCACCGTCTCGTGATCCGCCGTTACCCGCCATGCAGATCGCAACTTGCGATACGTCATACGGGTCAGGCGTGCCATCTGCTTCGCTGCGGCCACCGCCGATATACATCAGGCTGGAATCCGCTGCTTCATCACCGCTGGGCAAAGTCTGGCCGGGGATGTAGTCGTCAGTGAACTGCGGCCCAATGTCGCCAAGAATCGGCGGTGAACCAAAGCCGATGCCGGTGCAGAGAGCACCAGTGCCCACACCCTTGTCGAAGGGCGAAGCCTTGGGACCGGACAGCGGGTCGAAAATGACGCACGGCCCCTGTGAAGGATTCGCAGCGTTTTGAGCTGCGGTTGCACCGGGTAGATATGCTGGCATGCGAATCTCCTGTTCAAAAAGGGGTGGGGAGATGCTCCCCACCCAAACCCCCAGCGAAAGGATTAGTTGTTGTCGACCAGACGACCCTGGAACTGGCGACCCGAGCAAGTCAGGTTGCCTGCCCATCCCAGGATTTGCACCTCCGCGTCTTGGTTGATCGCATACCGCTTGTTCGGCGACAGCGGAACCATGTTGCGCGCCGCATGCGGACGCCAGTGCAGGTACTTCGTGTTGAGGAAGTACGCCGTCTTGGTCGTCGCGTAGCCGCCGAGGCCGCCATCCAGCAGAACGTCTGCCGTCATGTACTTCAGCGTTGGGAAGCCACGCGTCGCACTGTCAGCCCCGGTGAATCGTTGCTGGCTTTGCAGGCTGGCGACAAAGATGCCCCAGAAGTCGTTGTCCATCACGATCAGGTCGGGCTTGTCCATGCCTCGGACGAGCGAAGCCCACATCGTGTTCATCGCGCCGTCAACAGTCGTGGCGTCCAGACCAGCGGCAGTGTACTTATTGGCCCAGAAGGCCCACAGCGCCGGATCGATGCCACCATAAGCGCCGACCGTAGGGGTCACGCTCACGGCCAAATCCAGACCCGTGACTTCCTTGCCGCCCGCCCCAGTGCCGTCCGAGTAGATGCCCTCGGCAATCAGGTTCGCCATGGACGACTCGGCGACGCTGATACGGCCTTCGAGCAGGTCGATCATCTGCTCTCGGCCCGCGTTCTGGAGTTGCTCCAGCCCGCTGATGATCACCGGGCACGCCGCTTGCTTGATCTCGAACTCGGCAGCCGACAGCACGTCCTGCGCAGCAACCGGGAGGAGATCGTAGCCGCTGTACCATCCGGCGTTGCCGTTCGCGGCGAAGCTCAGCTCTTGGAGGATCTTGTAGCCGCCGCTGATGGTCTTGACGCGACCACCGGCGTCCAACCACGTCAGAAGACCGTTGTTCTTCGTGACGTTGTCGGCGATTTTCCGCGACCGGTTTTCGATCGTGGTAGCGACGATGTCGCTGATGTTGGGGAATGCCATTTCAAACTCCTGTCAGTTCAATGGTTGAAGGATTTTCAGCCATCGGCGCCCTTTTGGGCTGACGACGCTTTTGCGTCTCCGTCGTAGGCTTTCGCCTCGGGAAGGAGCTTACTATTCGGACAATCGCGAAATGGCAGCTTCGATATCCTCGCGCATGGAGTTTGTTGGAGGAACGGTCCCTTGAGGGTGAACCGCAGGTGCTCCTCGAACACTGGACCCCTTGCGCCGAGCTTCGTCCGCCGCCCGTTTCGCTTCAGCTGCTGAAGCCGCCTTTCTTCGGTCCTCAACAACCTTCGCAATGTCCTCGTGCATCATAATAGCACGGTTGTAGGCCGATTGCAAGTCCATTTTTTGCCCTCGTTTTGCCGCTACTTCCATGAGATCGGCCATTGTATCCCGAACATCGCTGAAAAACTCGTTTTTCGGGTCTTGAGCAAAGGCTTCAATGGAAGAATTTGCAGTTTCTTCCATAGAACTCATACTTTGCCGCTCTCGCTCAGTCAACTGCTGTGCTAATTTCTGAATTGGCGAGAGTTGCTGCTGAAGATACGCCTGAAGCTGCGGATCAACTCCGCCCGCGGGAGCTTGACCCGCCAAAAGCGAGTCCAAAGTCCGTAAATCCACGCCGAACTGCTGAATAATGTTCGCCGCAGCATGTGCTTTCTCGATTGGAGTGCCCATCTGCAGAATTGCAGCCGTCCGCATCATATTCGACACGGTTTGGATGGGATCTCCGCTCCCTGCGGCAATCATGGACTCGTAAGGCTTGATTGCCTGAGAAAACCGCTCCTGAAGCTGACGAGCCTCGGCTGACGTAGTCAGTCCGCGTGAAATTTCAGACTCCCTACGCACAATTTCCTCTTGAATTTCAGGCGGTAGGGACGCCCATTTCTCCCGCATCGTGGGCTTCCACGATCCAGGAGCTTTGAATTTGAGTTCTTGCTGTTGCGGCTCTGGCGGAGTCTCTTTCGCAGGCGGAGGGGTGTCCGCAGGCGGAGTTTCTTTCGCAGGCGGAGGGGTGTCCGCAGGCGGAGTCTCCGCAGGCGGAGGAGTGTCCGCAGGCGGAGTATCGTCCGCAGCAGGTTCTTGGGCCTCGTAGGCCGCGTTGATCGTGTCTCTCAAAGATAGTTCTTCACTCACTGGGGATTCTCCTTGGTTTATATCCCGAACGCACGCGCTCGAGTGCTTCGTTTACATCATTCTTACGAGTCGAATCGATTCCTTTTTGAATTTTCTCTCGCTCGGCTGCGGCTCGCTTCCAGGTTTCTGTGAAATCATCCGCAGTAGTGAGTCCATTGCGTCGCATGTACTCACGATGCTGAGCGCGTGAAGCGTAGCGAGGGTCGCGATCGTCCTGATAAAGACGATCGTTCCACAATAGGCTATCGTGGCTGCGGGATTCTGGAACGTGGTCATCGCTCACCTCCACGGCTTCTTCGCCAAAGTACACCCAGCGCCGCCGAGTCATGTCCACCAACTCTTCTTACGCACGATTGGATTTCCTTGGGCATCGAAAAAGCCGAAGCCTTCAATGTCCGGCGCAGACGACGTCTTTTTCCCGAGCTCTTTCTGAAGCTCCTCGTACGCCTTCTGCCTTTCCTCCATCTTCTTGCGCAGCCCTTCCTGATAAAGCCGGTTAAGAATGCGCGGATCCGGCGCCTGAGGCGCATCCTGAGGCGGAGCCGCCGGTTCCGGCGGCTTGCGCAATCCTTTGACGAGGGCTTCAAGCTCCTGTTGCGGGTCGGCCATGAATGATCTCCAAAGTTTTTGCTTGACGTTCCTGCGCGTGCGCAGCTTTTTCAGCCGCACTCGCCTCAGTTTCTTTGACATCCGCAATCTGCTGCGGCGTCGGTTGCGGCGGAGTCGATGCTTTCTGCTTCAGTGAGAGCTGAGTAGCCTTAACCGCCTGATCGAAGACACCCTCGATAGTCTGCGCAGAGCGGAAAGACGACATCCCCCACTGCAAGATTTGCAGCAAGAACGGAGCTGATCCCGGATCTGCTTGAACGAGCGGCCAGACTTGGCTGATGAATTGCCCCGTAGCCGTGATAAAGTCCACTCGCCCGCTGCGCTCCGCGTTGTAGTCCGGAATGGAGAGAGTATCTGTGGACACTTCGATTCGGTACCTCGCCAGAAACTTGTCTTTGATCAGCTGAATCGCCTGTGGCGCAAGCTGAGCATCTGGCGAGTACTGGATATTGCTCTGCTTCGCAATCGTTTCAGGCTTGAAGTGATTACTTATCACCTCCGCCCTGAGTCGCAGGGTATCAGTCACGAATTTAGCCACTTCCTCCTGACTGAATTGCAGCCGCGCGCTGGAGTAAGATGACTTCATCTGCTGCGCCCCTAGAGTTTCTCGGGGTGACGAAACTCCTCGCATGATATCGCTGATGCCAAGAAGCTCGTACAACTGACTCATCGCAGCCGGGAGCTGCGCTTGCAGCTTCTCAAGCGCCGCGACGACCATGTCAAGCGGGAACCAGTCCACGCTTCCCTTCGCCCCGCCGCGCTCGGAATACATCGCCCAGTTCTCAACAGGAATCATGAGGTTGTTCTTACCCCCAATCATCTGCTTCAACTCGGCGTTGGTCTTATCGTACGCGCCCACAACCCGAATTGCTTCCTCGAGCAACATGATCCGATCGGAAAGCGCAGCGACTCGGCGGTACTGCTTCTTAGCCATCTGGTAGTCGTTCTTCGGCACGAACCTGCTGGTAATCAGGTTCGCCGCCAGCGGGCGCGGGCAAGGGAAAAAGTCCTTGAAATCAAGATAGTCGTACTTCTCCTCGAGCGGAGTGTCATCACGCCCGGGATACCAGCACACCGTCTTCCGCCGCTTATTCCAGACCTCCCAAATCTCGGCCTTTCGAGATTTAGTCTCGCTGGGCTGCAACTCAGAATCGAGTCGCCTGCCTGCGGGCGCGGGTCCCCACGTGACCTTGTCCACTGCCTCGGGTCCGAAACGCTCCTCCACTTCCCGCTTCGTCATGTAAACTCTACGGGCCACCCACCAGACCTCCGACCACGTCCGGGCAGGACTGTACCGGAAGTCCTCCCAATGGACGTAGTCCACTGGCGCCTGTTCGTCAGTAACGAAGTCGTTCCCTTGCTCGTCAGTAATGATGACCGGCTCGTACCTGACCCACACTTGCCCGAGACCCGGAATGAGTCTGTCTTCCACGGCGCAGCTGAGCGAAGTATGCGTCGCGTCGCACGTGAGCAACCGCTCCATGATGACCGCCGCTACGCGAGCAGTGTCATCCATGTAATCATCAAACTGGCGCTTCACCAGCGGAGCTGGTGGATTGGCGTACAGTGCCGATCGCAGCACGTTGACGTTCGCCCAATAGACGTTGAAAACCGAGGCCCCTTCGGAACCGTGATACGTCTTCAGAGCTTCTCGCCCCTCCGCCGTAAACTTCTCGAGTTCCTTGGTACTGGCGTCAAGCTGTTCTGTCCACTTCATTGTAGAGGTCCTCAAGAGTGAAGTTATACGTCGGCTTTATAGGGGAGGCAGGTTCTTCCTCGGGGAGGGCTTTCAGCGCAGTGTCCGTAGACACCGCAAAGTACCTGAACACGTCTGCGTAGTGACTCGCCCAGTCATGGACCGGGGAAGCTCGAAACACTTTCTTTTCCTCGTCGTATTCCCTACGGTAAACCTGAAGCGCATTCACTAGATCCCTAGTGTACTCTTCATTGAACCAAACCTGCGGAAACAAAAGCCTCGCCGCCGCGATGCCGTCGAGAATATCTAGTCGCGGAACTATCCGTGGGCGCACTCCGTGCGCGAGGAACTGCTCCACAATGGACCGCCCGGTTTGAAGCGACTTAGCTTTCGCATCGTGGGGCAGATACACTTGCCCTCTCGCCACGCCGTGATGACTGCAGATCTGCGCGATGCGTTCTATGTAGAACTTGATGGGGCGCAGATTGTGCGCTTCCGCATGGAGGATGGGATACGCCTCTACTCCGGGCTGCGCTGCCAGCAGCGCCGTATCATCCCTGTACCCTAAGTCAAACCAGAAATGCAGCGGCAAGTCCGGGTTGGGTTTGATCCTAGTGATTCTGTTCTCGTTAAGGGCGAGCGCAATGTCATGCGTATAGTACGCTCCCCTCGTCGCTGCCTCAAAGGAACACTCCATTTCCTGGGCGTATTCCTCGGGGGTCATCAACCGCTGCATCTCTTGCAGTTCCTCCTCCGGAATAATATCCGTCTCGGAAACTGGCATGCGGGAGTGGTACCACCTGTCCGGGTCTCTCGTAGCCTCGAGATACATATCCCTGAAGTGATTTGGTCCATTGGGCGTCCCAATGAAAGTCGCCCACCCGCCTCGATCCACGAGGGTGGGAAGAATCACCTCCGTCCACGTGCTCCCGCGCATTAGCCCGTACTCGTCCAAGACAACGCCATCGAAGTAGAGGCCCCTGAATGAGTCAGGGTTGTCCGCGCCGTAGAGGGTGAGCTTCGTATTGTTCTGGATGGTGACACTAAGCTCCCCTTCGCTGACTTTCTTCTGAAACGGCGCTGTATATCGCTTGACGTAGTCCCATGCGACTTGCTTTGCCTGATTATAGAATGGGGCGATGTACGCATATCTACCCGGCGGGGCGCTTTTTGGACCTGCGAAGTACAGCATCCTTGTGATCGTGTCGTTTACCGTTGCTACGGTCTTTCCGCCTCTTCGGTGGACCACTAAAATCGCCCACCGCTGGTGGCGGGAGTGGAATGGGTGGAATATCTCCCGCGGCGAGTACTCGTGTCTTATTTCCCTGGGCATATCCGTAGTTCGGTGGGGGGAGAGATGTGACTATGATCGTATCGGAGTCGGCCTGATTTTCTGGAACTCCGTACTTACTCGCGAGGCGGGCGAAGTCTACTGGATACGCTCGTTTAAGTCGCGCAAAGAATGCCGCCGCGCCCAGACCGTCCTCGGTCGCCTCGCGGTACAGCAGAGCTATTTCTTCTCTTGTCCAGGGCTTGCGCGACACCATTCGTCTCAAGTCTAACCCCTGCGGGCCATGCGCACGTCTATACCACGGGTTGCAGTTGAATTGCAAGCCTCTGGCGTATTTAGTGGGGGAAAATTGCAACGGATGGGGTGGAATTTGAAGAGGACCAAAACTACAACGGATGGGGGCGTACCTCGTTTGAAGAGGACCAAAACTACAACAGAGTTTGAAGAGGACCAAAACTACAACGCGAGGCTGCGTACCTCCTGTGGGAATTTTTATGGTGATGGTGGGGGCTGATACTCCCCGGGGGGTCGGTTTCGTCGCGATTAGATGGCCTTATCG
>Ga0111171_1087_pt1 | contig 15098 bp, 18 predicted proteins | sample DeeMarSWOR324_28_FD_80232 | JGI IMG/M metagenome (GOLD analysis project Ga0111171, IMG submission 80232) | Acidithiobacillales bacterium SM23_46 | reverse complement strand
ACATCGGTACGGAGCAGCGGGCGAGGAGATTTTGGGTTGCTTTCCCTAAACAGATAGCACAAATCACTGCACCGTGCCGTCCCAGGTCGTAAAGTTGCGCAGCAGCTGCAGGCCGGCGTGCTGGCTCTTTTCGGGGTGAAACTGCACGGCAAAGATATTGGCACGGGCGGCGGCCGAGGTAAACGTGAGGCCATAATCGGTCGTGCCGGCGATCCAGGTGGGATCCGTCGACGCCGCATAATAACTGTGCACGAAGTAGAACCGCGTGTCCTGCGGGATACCATCCCATATCGGGTGCGGACGCGTCTGGTGGACCTGATTCCAGCCCATGTGCGGCACCTTGAGCGCCCGGCGCGAGACCGGGTCGACCATCTTGTCCACCGGAAAGCGCTTCACCTGCCCGGGCAGGATGTCGAAACCGGCCACCCCGCCGCCTTCCTCGCTCCACGCGTAGAGGGCCTGCAGGCCGAGGCAGATGCCGAGAAACGGTTTGGTCTCAAGGGCCTCGAGCAACACCTCGCGCAGCCCCTTCTCGCGCAGCGCCGCGACGCAGCCGCCGATAGCGCCCTGTCCCGGAAATACCACCCGCGACGCGCGCCGAAGCTCGTTGGCGTCATGCGTCAGCACCACGCGCAGTTGCGGCGCGACATGCTCGAGCGCCTTGCAGACGGAGCGCAGGTTACCCATGTCGTAGTCGATAACTGCGATGGTGGTCATGGCTCGAGAATGGCTGACGATGTGACTGCGGACGGGATACTCGATTCCAGATACCGAATGCCGAATGTTGAGTCGTAGCGCGCGCTGCGTCCGACATCAATTCCGGAGCCAGCGCTTTTCGCCGACGCCGCGCCAGTAATTCTTACAAGCTTCCTTTGGTCGACGGCACGACTGCGCCCATGCGCGTGTCGACCTCGAGCGCCATGCGTAGCGCCCGCCCGAAAGCCTTGAAGACCGTCTCGGCGATGTGGTGCGCATTCTTGCCGCGCAGACAGTCGATGTGCAGAGTCACCAGGGCATGATTGACGAAGCCCTGGAAAAACTCTCCGATCAGATCGACGTCAAAGTCGCCGATACGGGCACGCGGGTACTCGATGTGATACTCGATTCCCGGACGGCCTGAGAGATCAATCACCACGCGCGACAGCGCCTCATCGAGCGGCACGTAGGCGTGCCCATAGCGTCGAATGCCCTTCTTGTCCGCCACCGCCTTGGCAAAGGCCTGTCCCAGCGTAATGCCGATGTCCTCGACGGTGTGGTGGGCATCAATTTGCAGATCGCCCTCGGCGCGTATCGTGAGATCGATCAAGCCGTGGCGTGCAACCTGCTCCAGCATGTGCTCGAGAAAAGGAATCCCGGTCTCGAGCGCACAGGCGCCGCTCCCGTCGAGATTGATCTCGACGGTGATGCGGGTCTCCTTGGTGTTGCGCGCCACCTGTGCGGTGCGGGGGGACATGGGCATCCAGATTCAGCGGAATGCGCCAATGGTAGCACAGCGCCCGCGGCGCGGGGATCAGAGCGCGCGCTTGAGGGCGTTCAGGAACGCGCAGTTTTCCTCCGGCGTGCCGATCGTGACGCGCAGGCAGCCGGGGATCATCCGATCGAGGTTCTTGATGAGCACCCCGGCCTTGAGCAATGCGCTGAACACATCGGTTGCCGCTCGCGCCTCGGTGCGAAACAGAATGAAGTTCGCGCGACTGGGCCAGGCGCGAACGCCGGGCAAGGCCACCAGTGCCTGGTAGAGCCGCTCGCGCTCCACGCGGACATCGGCAGTCTGGGTATCCATGAGCTCGATGTGCTGCAGCGCGAACAGCGCGCTCGCTTGGGTGAGGCTGCCGAGGTTGTATGGCAGTCGCACCTTGTCGAACTGGGCGAGCCAGGTTGGCGCGCCGGCGAGTAGCCCGAGTCGCAGTCCGGCCAGCCCCTGCTTCGAAAGGGTGCGCATCACCAGCAAATTATCGAACTCGGGAAGGCGCTCCATGAAGGAAGCATGCGCGAAGGCATGGTAGGCCTCGTCCACCACCACCAGGCCCGGCGCCGCGCGCACGAGCCGCTCGATCACCGCGCCGCTCGATCACCGCTGCATCGAACAGGTTGCCGGTCGGATTGTTCGGGTAGGCAAGAAACACGACGGCCGGACGCTCGCGCTCCAGCGCGGTGAGCATCGCGACCTCATCGAGCGCGAAGTCGTCGCCCAACGGTACGCCCGCAAACCGCATGCCCGCGAAGGTGGCGATCATCTCGTACATGACAAAGGTCGGAGTGGGCGCCATCACGACGGCTTTGGGCCGCGCGAGCGCGAGACAGATCAGCTGGATCAGTTCATCCGAACCATTGCCAAGAACCAGCTCCATGTCGGCGGGAACGGCAAGTACCTCGCGCAGGCGCGCCTTCACGACGCGCGCGCCCGGATCCGGATAGCGGTTAAGCTCGACTGCACGCACCACCTCGGCCCACGCGCGACGGACGTCCTCCGGCCACGTGTAGGGATTCTCCATCGCATCGAGCTTGATGAGTCCGGTGGAGTCCGGTACGTGATACGCGGACAGCGCCCGGATCTCGGGACGAATCAGCCGCTCAATTCTGGATTTGTCCTTCATTCGTTAAACAATGACGGTCATGGGCGGGAACCAATGACGAGGAAACCTGCGCGCCGGACGCGTCGCCGATTCGTCTGTCAGGATTGCCCATCACTTCTTGATTCGGTACTCCGCCGATTGCGCGTGCGCAGTGAGACCCTCGCCACGCGCAAGCACCGAGGCCGTCCGCCCCAGCGCCGAGGCGCCGTCGGCCGAGCACTGGATGAGACTCGTGCGTTTCTGGAAATCATACACGCCGAGCGGCGAGGAAAAACGCGCGGTGCCCGCGGTTGGCAAGACATGGTTTGGCCCCGCACAGTAGTCGCCAATCGCCTCTGGCGTGTAACGGCCGAGGAAAATGGCTCCGGCATGGCGCACGCGTTGCGCCACGGCTTGGGGGGACTCGAGCGACAGCTCCAGGTGCTCGGGCGCGATACGGTTCACCAGCGCCACCGCCTCGTCGATGTCGGCCACGGTGATTAGCGCGCCGCGCCCCTCGAGCGAGGCGCGGATAATGTCGCGACGTTCCATGCCCGGCAGCATTTTCTTGATCGCCGCGTGCACCCGCTCGGTGAAAGCCGCCTCGAGACTGATAAGGATTGATTGCGCGTCCTCGTCGTGCTCGGCTTGCGAAAACAGGTCCATCGCCACCCATTCCGGATCGGTCCGGCCGTCGCACACCACGACAATCTCGGACGGTCCGGCAATCATGTCGATGTCTACCGTGCCGAACACGATGCGCTTGGCGGTCGCAACATAGATGTTGCCGGGGCCAACGATCTTGTCCACTTTGGGGATCGTCTCGGTGCCATGAGCGAGCGCCGCCACCGCCTGCGCGCCGCCAATACTGAATACGCGATCGACACCACCGATCGCGGCGGCGGCCAGCACCAGCTCATTCAGCTCACCCCCGGGCGCCGGCACGACCATGACGAGCTGTCCGACACCGGCCACTTTGGCCGGTATGGCGTTCATCAGAACGGACGACGGATAGGCTGCCTTTCCGCCGGGCACGTACAGGCCTATCCGATCAAGCGCGGTAACCTGCTGACCAAGCAACGTGCCATCGGCCTCGGCGTACTGCCAGGACTCGATACGTTGTCGCTCATGATAGCGACGAATTCGATCTGCGGCGGCCTCCAGCGCCTGGCGCTCAGCCGCGCCAATCGCCGCACGTGCGTCATCCAGACGCGCGAGTGGAATCTCGAGCGCACCGGCGTGTTTCACCTCGCGGCGATCGAAGCGGCTGGTGTAATCGAGCACTGCGGCATCACCGCGTGTTCGCACCGCCTCGACGATTTCGCGCACCGTTGCTTCCACCGCCGGATCGAGCGACTGTGTACGATCGAGCAACGCATCGAATGCCAATTTAAAATCGGCATCTCGGCTGTTCAGCAGTCGAAGCTTGAGACTCATGTCAGCAGGCTCCTGTGGGCGGCCGCCATGCGACGCGCCAACCGGTTTATCCCAGCGCGGCGGCGATGCGATCGACGACCGCCTTGACGGCGTCGCGCTTCATCTTCATGGCAGCCTTGTTCGCCACCAGCCAGGCACTGATATCGGCAACGTGTTCGACCTCGACCAGTCCGTTGGCCTTGAGGGTATTTCCGGTCGAAACCAGGTCGACGATGCGCTCGGACAACCCCACGAGCGGCGCCAGCTCCATCGAGCCATACAGCTTGATGATGTCGGTCTGAATGCCCTTGGCAGCGAAGTGGCGGCGGGAAATATTGACGTACTTGGTGGCGACGCGCACGCGCGTCCAACTCTTGGGGTCGTCGCGCGCCGCGAGCCCGGCGGGTTCGGCCACCATCAACCGGCAGCGGGCGATGCCGAGATCCATCAGCTCATAAAGCCCATCGCCTTCGTATTCCATAAGCACATCCTTGCCGGCCACGCCGAGATCCGCGGCACCGAATCGCACGTAGGTTGGCACGTCCGCAGCACGGATGATGGTCAGCTTCACATCCGGGAGGTTGGTGTCGAGTATCAGCTTGCGGCTGCGCGCTGGATCCTCGCTCGGCGTGATGCCGGCGCGCGCCAGCAGCGGCAAGCCCTCTTCAATGATGCGACCCTTGGAAAGCGCGATGTTGACCACCGGGGAAGGCGCCGCGCCACGCCCGCCCTGCTTGGCAGCGCTCATGTCACGCCGATGCCGACTCGCGCGGCGCAGTGCGCACGTTGCCCGGCACGCGCCGGATACGCGCGCCGAGCTGCGCGAGCTTCTCCTCGATGCATTCGTAGCCGCGATCGATGTGGTAGATCCGATCGACCACCGTCTCACCTTCCGCGACCAGACCGGCGAGCGCGAGGCTCGCCGAGGCACGCAGGTCGGTCGCCATCACCGGCGCGCCAGTGATGCCTGGCACTCCGCGCACGATGGCCGTGTTGCCCTCCATCTCGATGTTGGCGCCCATGCGCTGCAGTTCGTAAACATGCATGAAGCGGTTTTCGAAGATAGTCTCGGTCACCGTGCCGGTGCCCTCGGCAATGGCGTTCATGGCAATGAACTGTGCCTGCATGTCGGTCGGGAACGCCGGATATGGCGCGGTGCGCACGTTGACCGCCCTGGGCCGGCGGCCGTGCATGCGCAGATGCACCCAGTTGTCGCCGTGCTCGATCTCCGCGCCGGCCTCGGCGAGCTTCTCGGTGATCGAGGCGAGAATGTCCGGGCGCACGTTGCGCAACCGCACGTCGCCGGACGTCATGGCGCCGGCAACGAGATAGGTGCCGGTCTCAATGCGGTCCGGCAAGATGTGGTGGCTTGCGCCATGCAGACGCGGCACCCCTTCGACCGTGATCTCGTCAGTGCCGGCGCCTGTGATGCGGGCGCCCATGGCGTTCAGACACACCGCGAGGTCAGCCACTTCCGGCTCGCGTGCCGCGTTTTCGATTACCGTCGTGCCCTCGGCCAGCGTCGCGGCCATCATGATGTTTTCGGTGCCAGTCACAGAAACCATATCCATAAAGATACGCGCGCCCTTCAGGCGCTTGGCCCGCGCCCGGATGTAGCCGCCGTCGAGATTGATCTCGGCGCCCATCGCCTGCAGACCTTTGATGTGCAGGTTAACGGGACGTGACCCGATGGCACAGCCGCCGGGCAGCGACACCTCGGCCTCGCCAAAGCGCGCCACCAGCGGCCCGAGCACCAGAACCGAGGCGCGCATCGTTTTCACCAGCTCATAGGGGGCACGCACGGACGTGAGGTTCGAGGCATGGGCCTCGATCACCATCTTGTCACCGACCACCAGTTGCACACCCATGCGGCCAAGCAGCTCCATGGTGGTGGTGATGTCCTGCAGATGCGGCACGTTACTCACCAGCAGCGGCTCGTCGGTAAGCAGCGAGGCCACCAGCACCGGCAGCGCCGCGTTCTTGGCACCGGAGATGCGAATTTCGCCGCGCAGCGGTCCGCCACCGGTAACAATCAGCTTGTCCATTGTCGGGTCTTCAGGGTTCGGGGATGACGAGCACCCCGTTGCGGTCCGGCGCCTGCCGGCGCCGGGTCGACAGGGATGATAACACGAGGGTACGAGGCCCGCCCGCCGCAGGGCAGGCTAGCGTAGATCCAGCGCCTTGCCGAGTCCGCTCACCTGCACGATCTGGTGCACCTGCTCGGCAGCACGCACGAAATTCAGCTTGCGGCCAGCGCGTTCGGCGCGCTCCTGCCATTCGAGCAACAGTGCCACCCCGGCACTGTCCACGCGCGTGGCCCCGGCCAGATCGATGGTGAGCGGGCCGGCGTCGGGCCGGAACCAGGACTCGCTTGCGGCCAGCATCCGCGCCACGGTATCGAATGTAAGCGCGTCGCTTATCGCAATGGCTTCAGCGTCACGAGACGGTCTGTTGCCGGTCACTTGTTGCCCTTGCCCTTGGCTTCCACCGACTTGCCAACCGGATCCTCGATCTTGCCCTCGCGGTTGTCCTTGGCGAGCTGTGCGATCAGTGCGTCGAGCCCGCTTTGTTGCACGCGCTCGGCGTAGGTGGTCTTGAAACTGGTGACAAGGCTCACGCCGTCAATAGTCACGTCGTATACCTTCCACGGGTCGGTGGCCTCACGCCGGAAGAAACTGTAGGCGAGCGGCACGTTGCGCGCACCGGCGGTCGACTTCACCTCAACCCGGACCTCCGCGGTGCGTTCGGTCAGCGGCCCGCGGTAGGGCAGATAGATGATCTCCTCGTTGGTGTACTTGAGCAGCGCGGTGGAATAGGTCCGCACCAGCAGATCGCGGAACTCGCTGGTAAAGCGCGTGCGCTGATCCTCCGAGGCCCCGCGCCAGTTCTGGCCAAGCACGAGCTTGGACATGGCGCGAAAATCGAAATGCGGGAGCACCAGCTCATCGACCATGGCGTAGAGCTTCTTGCTGTCCGCAGCATAGGCATCCTTGTTGGACTTGATGCGCTTGAGGATTTCGTCGGTCGCCTGGCGTACCAGCACATCTGGTTCGGCCGTCGCCGCCAGTGCCGCGCCAGCACACCACACCACCAACAGAGCCCACCACCCTGAACGCCTACGCATACGCATCGTCACTCTCCCACTGTCCTTACTACACTATTTCTTTCCGCTGCTGCTCGCGAGGTTGGCCACCAACTGGCCGATCAGCTTTTCAAGCACCAGAGCAGATTGCGTAAGCATTAGACTATCGCCCTGGCGCAAAAATTCCTCATCTGCCCCGGCTTCAAGCCCTACGTACTGCTCCCCCAACAGGCCCGCCGTGAGAATACTGGCGCTGGAATCGCGCGGGATCTTGCGAAACCGCCCGTCGATTTCCAGCGTAACCACGGCCTGGTACTTGTCGCTGTCGAACACGATCTCCGAGACCCGCCCGATGCGCACCCCTGCCAGCGTGATCGGCGCCTTAACCTTGAGCTGCCCGACATTGTTGAAGCGCGCAGTGACCTTGTAACCGTCCACGGTTTCCATTGCCGTCAGGTTACTCACACGAAACGCCAGCATGGTGAGTGCCACCAGACCGGCGATCACGAACACGCCTACCCAGAACTCAATCAGACGATTGTTCAACATCAGCTGCCTCCCATCATCAATGCCGTCATGATGAAGTCGAGCCCCAGCACCGCGAGCGACGCGCTCACGACGGTGCGGGTGGTGGCGCTCGCCACGCCGGCCGAGGTCGGCACGCTGTCGTAGCCCTCGAACACGGCAATCCAGCTCACCACAAACCCGAATACCACGCCCTTGATCAGACCGTTTACCACATCATCGTAGAAATCCACCCGGTCCTGCATTTGCGACCAATACACACCCGCATCCACGCCGAGCTGAATCACCCCCACCACATAGCCGCCATAGATGCCGATCACGGTAAACATGGCAGCCAGCAACGGCAACGAGATGAGTCCGGCGACGAAGCGTGGTGCGATCACCCGCGTCATCGGGTTCACGGCCATCATCTCCATGCCGGCAAGCTGTTCGGTTGCCTTCATGAGGCCAATCTCCGCGGTGAGCGCCGAGCCAGCGCGCCCGGCAAACAGCAGTGCCGTGACGACCGGTCCCAGCTCACGGGTAAGCGAGAGCGCCACCAGCAGGCCGAGAGACGCCTCGGAACCGAAATCCACCAACGTGTTGTAACCCTGCAGTCCGAGCACCATGCCGACGAAGATGCCGGAGACGAGAATGATGGCAAGCGTCAACACGCCGACTGAAAAGAGCTGATGCACCACGAGCCGCGCCGCCTTGGCCGCGGCCGGACCGGGGCGGCTCGGCAGACGCCAGGAACGCACCAACAACACATGCAGAAACGCGGTGGCGTGCCCGAGGCGCACAATGCGGGCGAGCGCCCAGCGACCGATGCGATGGACGGCGGTGTCTGTCATGCGCGGCTGCCCGGGTGGCGCAGGTCGTCGACGTAATCGGCGGCCGGATAGTGAAAGCGCACCGGCCCATCGGGCAGGCCGTCCAGAAACTGGCGCACGTGCTCCTCGCTCGATGCCTGCATCGCCTGCGGGCCGCCCTCCGCGATGACCCGGCCGTCACCTATCAGATACACATGGTCGGCAATCGTCATGGCTTCGGCCACATCGTGCGTCACCACCACCGAGGTGATGCCGAGCGCCCGATTGAGGTTGCGAATCAGTTGCGCAATCACACCCATCGAGATCGGGTCGAGTCCGGTAAAGGGCTCGTCGTACATGACCATCATCGGATCAAGCGCGATGGCACGCGCCAACGCCACGCGCCGTGCCATGCCGCCGGAGAGTTCCGCGGGCATGAGATCGCGCGCGCCCCGAAGCCCCACGGTCTCGAGCTTCATCAGCACCACTTTGCGCAGCAGGGATTCCGGCAGTCGCGTGTGCTCGCGAATCGGAAACGCCACGTTCTCGAACACCGTGAGATCAGTGAACAGTGCCCCGGACTGAAACAGCAGGGCCATGCGTTTGCGCAACTCATACAGCGCGCGCGTGCCAAGCGACGGGACCGACTGGCCATCGACCAGGATTTCGCCGCGATCGGGACGCAGCCGCCCACCAATGAGATTGAGCAGCGTGGTCTTGCCGCAACCGCTGCCACCGAGGATGACGGTTATCCTCCCGCGCGCCACCGACAGGCGCATGCCCTGCAATACCGGGCGCCCGGCGCGCGCGAAGTGCACATCGCGAATGTCGACGAGTACATCGCGATCCGGCGTGGAGGGAGAATTCAATCGTGATCCTTGGGAACCGCCGCGGGGACCGCGGGCGCCGCCATTCTAGCGCAGGGCCACGGGCTGCGGATAACCGCCGGGCCGCCGGTCAATTACCGAGGCCTGGCGGCGTGACCATTACTTTACTTACTTGTGGGCGCGGTGCTTGACCAAATCATCGACCACAGCCGGATCGGCCAGCGTCGAGGTATCGCCGATTTGGTCTGCCTCGTTGGCGGCGATCTTGCGCAGAATGCGACGCATGATCTTGCCGGATCTCGTCTTCGGCAGCCCCGGCGCCCACTGGATGACATCGGGCGTGGCGGTCGGGCCAATCTCCTTACGCACCTGTTGCACCAATTCCTTCTTCAGATCATCCGTCGGCGTCACCCCCACCTTGAGCGTGACGTAGCAGTAGATGCCCTGGCCCTTGATGTCGTGGGGGAATCCGACCACCGCAGCCTCGGCGACCGACGGGTGCAGCACGAGTGCCGATTCCACCTCGGCCGTGCCGAGGCGATGACCGGAGACATTGAGCACGTCATCAATTCGCCCGGTGATCCAGTAGTACCCGTCCTTGTCACGGCGCGCGCCATCGCCGGTAAAGTAATAGCCGGGGTAGGTCTTGAAATAGGTGTCGACGTAGCGCTGATGATCGCCGTATACGGTGCGCATCTGTGCGGGCCACGGACGCTGGATCACCAACGCGCCCTCGGCAGGACCTTCTAGCAGCTTACCGGTGCCGAGATCGACGATCCCGGGCACCACCCCGAAAAAGGGATTGGTGGCGGACCCCGGCTTCAACGCCGTCGCTCCCGGCAACGGCGTAATCAGATGCCCACCGGTCTCGGTTTGCCACCACGTGTCCACGATCGGTACGCGACTGTCACCTACCACGTGGTAGTACCACTCCCAGGCCTCGGGATTAATCGGCTCGCCAACCGTGCCGAGCAGCTTCAGGCTCTTGCGCGAGGTCTTCTTGACCGGCGCCTCCCCTTCGCGCATTAGCGCGCGGATCGCGGTCGGAGCGGTATAGAACGTATTCACCTTGTGCTTGTCGACGACTTCCCAGAAACGCGAGGTGCTCGGGTAGTTCGGCACACCTTCGAACATCAGCGAGATGGCACCGTTGGCGAGCGGCCCATAGACGATATAGGTGTGACCCGTGACCCAGCCGACGTCTGCCGTGCACCAGTAGATATCGCCGTCGTGATAGTCGAACGTGTACTTGTGGGTTATGGCGGCGAATACCAAATAGCCGCCGGTCGTATGCAGCACACCCTTGGGCTTGCCGGTCGAGCCCGAGGTGTAAAGAATGCTTCATGGCGACTTTCCCGTGCGTGCGCTGGAAGACCACTACGGTGTGGACGTTCGGGCACTTTTCCAGCGCCGTGTCGGTGTTGGCCTTGAGCGGAATCTTCTTGCCGGCGCGTATGCCTTCATCGGCAGTGATGACAACGCGGCAGTCGGAATCGAGGATACGGTCGGTAAGCGACTGCGGCGAAAATCCACCGAATACCACCGAATGAATGGCGCCGATGCGCGTGCAGGCAAGCATCGCCACCGCCGCGGCCGGCACCATCGGCATGTAGATGCATACGCGGTCGCCCTTCTTGACGCCACGGCTCTTCAGCACGTTGGCGAACTTGCACACCTCGGCATGCAGCTGGCGATAGGTGATCTTCTGGTCTTCCTTTGGATCGTCCCCCTCCCAGAGAATCGCAACCTGATCGCCACGCGTGTCCAGGTGCCGGTCGAGGCAGTTGTAGGAGACGTTGAGCTTTCCGCCGACGAACCACTTGATGTAGAGATTGCCGGCGTCGTAGCTCCAGTCCGATACCTTGGTCCAGGGCTTCGACCAGCTGACAAACGCCTTGGCTTGCTCCGCCCAGAAACCCTCCGGATCCTTCACCGACCGCTCGTACATCGAACGGTATTTGTCGGCATCAATGTGGGCGTGGGCCGCGACTTGAGTCGGGACCTTGTAGATTTTTTCTTCGGACATGCTTGTTCCTCCGCTCTGGTTGAGGCGCAGACCCAGTGTACAACCGACAGTTATCAATGCCGACTCAGGCATTGCGGGATGCGGGACCGTCCCGAGTCCCGGTTCTCCGGGACAGGCGCGGCGGCCGGCGCGTGAAAGCCGGCGAACGACGCTGTCAGTATGATGCAGGCATTTTTCTACCCGTCGATTCCGATGTCAACGATCGCCCGCACGGTGACCCGAGACAGGCGCAGAGTGCCTGGGGGCGCGGCGCATGCTATGCGCTCCAAGCGTTCCGTTTTGCGCGCCGACAAAATGCGCGCTCTGGCGACCCCGGTCCGGGGATGATACAAGAGGCGACCGGCCATGAAGACGCAGCAATCACGGGAAGCCAGGAACTCATGACGAAGCCGACAACGCGGGCCCAGCGATTTGCAGTCTGGGCCTTGGGCCTGCGGGAAGGGCTGCGCGATTACTTCGGTACGCTCGGTCGCCGCAGGAGCGAGCCGATCAACGACCTCGCGACGCTTAGGAGTTATCTCCAGACACGCGCCAGTTACCTCGCACAGACTTCACTGTACAGCTATTTGCGAACGCGCGCCGGAATGGTCTACCCGCAATTATTCGAGGACGACGAATTTGTGCGCTCGGTCAACATTGCCAAGTGGCATGTCTGGCTCGCGTGCCTGTCGGATCTGTCCGTCTACGCCGGCGGACTGCTGGCGCGACATTCACAAGCACTGGCACCACAAGTCGGCGCGCTCATGACCCGCGTGACAAGCGCGATCCTCGACGACACAGGGGTCCCTGCCGATGCGGACGAGCAGTTCGCGTCGCATGCCGATCGTGTACGTGCGCGCCTGGCATCCTGCGAATGGGCGCGGGTAGACGACGACGAGACACCGTTTTCCGAGAGCCCGACGGCGCTCATACGCTGGGCACCCATTGTCGAGAACCTCAAGGAGCTCGATGAGGAAATCGTGCGCAATTCAGTACGCTTTCGCTGGCAGGAGATACGCCGCGAACTGCGTCGCCACCTCGATGCCGAGGCCGTGCTTCGGTCCGCAGGCTAAGAGACTTCAGAAAGAGCCCACCGGGGGGCTAATTCGGCATCCAGACTAGTTGACGATCAGCCCGATCAGATGGGCGATACCTCGGGCCAGCTCGCTCTCCAGCGGGAACGACAGCATGCCCATCACCGAATAACCGAGCAGCCAGGGCATCAGATAGAAGCGCGTCATGTAGAAGAACCATGCCACATACAACGGCACCAGCGGCGGCACCAGGAACGAGGGCGTGATCGGGGCGAACAACTTCAACAGCGGGTTGGTTACCTTGATGAAAAACCGGTTGAAAAAGAACCTGCTCTCTTCCGGAAGAAACAGCCGCATGCCGAAGCGGCCAATCAGGGTCCACATGACCATGCCGAGCACGTAGTCGACAACGATCGCCCAGAGCGGGATTGTCTCAGTCACAGCAAAACTCCATGTACACGCGACGCCAAATTCGGTCCAGAAAAAAATAAAGCCGGGGCGAGTGACTCGCCCCGGCTTTGAGCATTACCAAACGCCTGTCAGTGCGACGCCTCCAGGATCGTCTTGCCCTTCGGGATGCGGACTTCGTCGATCATGGCTTGCGTTTCCTTGTCGGGGGCCTTGGTCATTAGCGAAACCACGACCATCGCGATCAGGCTCGCCGTCGCGCCGACCATGCCGAAGCGCAGATCGTCCATCCCCCACCATGGCTTCATGCCGCCCCACTTCACCATGTAGAGGTACCACCAACCGGCACCCAGGCCGATCACCATGCCGGCGATCGCGCCCGCCCGGTTCGCCCGCCTCCACCATACGCCGAGAACGAGCGGGAAGAACAGACCGGACATGGCAAAGCAGAAGGCCCACGCCACCGCACCGAGGATTCCGGTGAGCTTGAAGCTCGCGACGATCGAGGCCAATGCGCCGATACCCACCAGCAGCACACGGGCAACGATAAGGCGCTTCCTGGTTTCCGCCTTCGGGTCGATGATCTTGTAGTACAGATCATGAGAAAGCGCATTGGAGATGGCGAGCAGCAGACCGTCGGCCGTTGACATCGCGGCGGCCAGGCCGCCGGCGGCGACCAGACCCGATATCACATACGGCAGGCCCGCGATTTCGGGTGTTGCCAGCACCACGATATCGCCACGGATGAAGAACTCGTTGATCTGCAGTATCCCGTCGCCATTGAAGTCCTTGATCGCCACCATCCCGACCGCGCTCCACTTCTGGATCCACGTCAGGTTGGTCACTTCGGCGATCGACTTGCCGATGATGCTGGTCGCCAAATTGGGATCCAGCAGCTGCAGCTTGGTGAAGGTCGCGAGCGCCGGCGCCGTAAAGTACAGCAGGAAGATGAAGAACAGCGACCAGGCGACCGAAGTACGTGCGGCGCGCACCGATGGCGTGGTGAAGTAGCGCATCAGGATGTGCGGCAACGACGCGGTGCCGATCATCATGCATGCCACCAGTGTTACGAACCGCCAGGCGGCGATCGGCCCCTCACCCGGAGTGGCATGCAGCACCGTCAGCGCCTTGAGGCCCGGGAACTGCGCGGCAATTTCGCCGGTAGGTTTCAGGACGCCCACTTGCAGCATCGGTTCGAGTTCCATGATTCTGGCAACCGCATTGCCGTATTCCACATGCGGGAACGGACCGAAGCCCTGCTTCATCGACATCCAGAACACCGGGACCAGGTAGGCGATGATCAACACGATGTACTGTGCCACCTGCGTCCAGGTCACCGCGCGCATGCCACCCAGCATTGCGCAAAGCAGGATGCCAACCAGACCGACCCATACACCCACCTCGAACGGCACTCCCAAGGTGCGCGCCGCGATAGTGCCGGTTGCGTTGATCTGCGCCGTCACGTAGGTGAACGATGCCACCACCAGCACGACCACGGCGAAGAAACGCGTCAGGTTTCCACCGTAGCGCGTGCCAATGAAGTCCGGCACCGTGTAGCAGCCAAACTTGCGCAGGTACGGCGCCATCAGCGTCGCGACCAGCACGTAGCCGCCCGTCCAGCCGACCACAAAGGCGAGGTAGGCGTGGCCCCCGAGGTAGATGCCGCCGGCCATGGCGACGAACGAGGCGCCGGACATCCAGTCCGCGGCGGTCGCCATGCCGTTGAACACTGCCGGCACCTGGCGGCCGGCCACGTAGTAGGCCTGAACCTCCATCGTGCGTGACAGGTAGCCGATCAGCGCATAGATGACGATCGTGAAGGACACGAACAGGATGCCGATGGTATCGGCACCCATGCCGAGCTTCTCGAACCACGCCAGCATGGCGAAGAACAGCAGGAAGCCCCCGGTGTAGAGGGTATAGATTTTGGGGAGGTTCTCGATGAACGTCGTCCCCTTCTTGAATATTGGCATGATCGGTTTCTCCTTTTAGTCTTCTTCGGCCATGCCGAATTTGCGATCGATCGCGTCCTGCTGCTTTGCGAAGACAAACAGCTGGACGACGAATACGATCAGGGAGCCCTGCGCCGCCATATAGAAACCCACCGGAAAGTTCAGCAAGCTCATCTTGTTGAGCTGCGGCGCGAACCAGTGAACGACGTACGCGAAAACAAACCATATGACTAGGTGAACGATCATCAGGTTGCGCGTTGCGTGCCAGTGCGCTTCCTGTTGCCCAGTATTTGTAGCCATCGACGTTCCTCCGTACTTAGCTAATGATGGTGAGCGAGATATCTACCTGACGTTTACCCGCCCGAGCTTTGCTGACGACGCCGCCTGCGACGAATCGGATGCCACGCGAAATCCCGCTAACCGCGGGATTTCGTCACCCGCACTCTCGCCATTCTTGTTGCATTCACGGCGTCGTTACCCCCTTTATGTTGTTCTTATGCCTA
>Ga0111171_1018_pt1 | contig 15231 bp, 12 predicted proteins | sample DeeMarSWOR324_28_FD_80232 | JGI IMG/M metagenome (GOLD analysis project Ga0111171, IMG submission 80232) | Acidithiobacillales bacterium SM23_46 | reverse complement strand
GCGTGCAAACGTTGGAAGGTGGACCGAAGTGCGGTGGACGTGCGCGACGGCGTGATTGTACACGACCCCACGCAGCGAACGATCACCTACGCCGATCTTGCCAGAACAGAGGATGTCGAGAAGGCGTTTGAACAGGCTATCCCGCCCGACGTTGCCGTAACGCCCGTGAAGGAGTGGAAGGTGCTTGGAACCTCGGTCCCAAGGCCGAACAGTCGCGATATTGTGACCGGATCGCATCGGTTCCCATCCGATATTGTCCGGCCCAATATGCTTTACGGAAAAGTGCTGCGCTCGCCCTCTTACGGCGCGACGCTTACTTCGATTGACCTCGCAGCGACACAGGCTATGGAGGGCGTGGTCGTTGTGCATGACGGGCAGTTTGTGGGATGTGCTGCGGCGTCGTCTTTTCGCGCTGCGCAAGCAGTCGGGACTTTGGCAAAGAGCGCCTCCTGGCAGACTGCTCCCCATCCATCGAGCAGAGAGCTGTTCTCCTACCTAAAGGACCATGCCCAGCCAGGCGGAAGATCAGGCGGCAGAACGAGCGGTTCGATTGAGGATGGACTTGCCAAGGCGAGCAAAGTCCTCCGAGAGACATACCACGTGTCCTACGTTCAACACGCCCCACTGGAGCCCAGGGCCGCCGTGGCCGAGTGGAGCGACGGCAAACTGACCGTTTGGACAGGCTCGCAAGGTCCCAACCGCGTGCATTCGGAGTTGGCGCGGGCTTTTCGCATTCCGCCCGAACGGGTTCGCGTCATCATACCTGACACGGGCGGCGGATTTGGCGGCAAACACAGCGGCGAGGTGGCCGTGGAGGCTGCGCGGCTGGCCAAGGAAGCCGGCCGACCGGTCTCGTTGAGGTGGACGCGCGAGGAGGAGTTTACCTGGGCGTACTTCCGCCCCGCCGCCGTCATTGAGATCCAGGGCGCGTTGGACGCGAACGGCTCGCTGACGACTTGGGATTTCACCAACATCAACTCGGGCAGCGCGGCGATTGCGACGCCTTATGAAATCGCCAACACGAGAACCGGATTCGTGCGTTCCGATCCACCGCTGCGCCAGGGATCGTATCGGTGTCTTGCCGCGACGGCCAACAACTTCGCCCGCGAGTCGTTCATGGACGAGCTTGCCGCAGCGGCCGGTGCCGATCCTCTTGCGTTCCGGCTCGCCCACATCAAGAATGAGCGGTTACGAGCCGTCCTTGAAACCGCCGCAAAACGGTTTCGCTGGGACAAGCGTGGACCACGAAGCGGTCCGGACACGGGCTTCGGCCTGGCGTGTGGCACCGAGAAAGGCTCCTACGTGGCAGCGTGTGCGGAAGTCCGCATAAACCGCCAACGAGGCAGGATCGACGTGCGCCGGGTGTGCGAGGTCTTCGAATGCGGCGCCGTCCAGAACCCGGCCAATCTGCTTTCCCAGGTGCAAGGGTGCATCATCATGGGTCTCGGTGCCGCCTTGACCGAAGAAATGCGATTTGAAAACGGCAAGATTCTCAATGCGGCATTCAGCAAATACCAGGTGCCGCGGCTCAGGGATGTCCCCGAACTTGATGTCTATTTGCTCAACCGGCCCGACCTCGACTCGGCCGGTGGTGGCGAAACGCCGATTATCGCCATCGCGCCGGCGATCGCGAACGCCGTCTTCAACGCAACCGGCATCCGCATCCGCTCGATGCCAATCCGTCTTCCCGCGACCAGACAGGCGTAATGCGCTTGACGCAAGAGTCGGAACAGAGGCTGGATATGGACGCGGAATGGGGATTATCGAAATGAGTCATCACGTGGCCCAAGTTGCACAACACGAGCTGGAAGCGTTCTGCCGGAAACACCACATTCGTCGGCTGTCATTGTTCGGCTCGGTTCTGCGTGACGATTTCGGCCCAGACAGCGACGTTGATGTACTCGTGGAGTTTGAGCCGGGGACCAAAGTGGGGCTGCGTTTTTTTGCCATCGAGCGAGAGTTGTCAGGGCTGTTTGGCAGAAAAGTAGATCTCAATACACTGGGCTTTCTCAGCAAATCCTTGCGCGACGAAGTGCTGGCCGAAGCGGAGGAGCAGTATGTTGCGCCATGACGATTCCGTGCGCCTGCGCCACATGCTCGACCACGCGCACGAAGCGGTTAAAATGTCCCAGGGCCGCCAGCGCTCCGATCTGGAAACGGATCGAATGCTGGAGTTGTCGTTGGTGCGCCTGTTGGAGGTTCTCGGCGAGGCGGCAAATCGCGTTTCCAGGCAAACGCAAGAGCATTTTGACATTCTCCCCTGGCACGACATTATCGGGCTGCGTAACCGCCTGATTCACGGCTACAATCAGGTAGACCACGACATCCTCTGGGATATTGTTCGTGGAGACCTTCCCCGGCTCATCGAGAAGTTGGAGGGGGTTGTTCAACAGTTGGACAGCGAGGGAAGGAGTTGAGATAAGTCAGGCGTGACGCAACGGGCGTCCGAATCCCTCCATGCCGATCCATCTCGCCGCGCTCCCCCAACCTGCGTTCGAGGGACAATGCATGAATCCGAAGATCGAACGCGGCTCGGCCGTCTGATTTCTGCAACGGGTGCCCGCGACAGTCGCACTGGCCGATCCCTCCCCTACCCCCCAGCAAGGCCAGCTCTCCAAGGAAAAGACTGCAGCAACCGTCGTCAGCCGGATAGTTGCAAGGTTGACGCCCGCGCTCGCCTTATTCCTGCAAACACCTATCAGCGCTTGCGGCGCCTGAGGCGCGTCGGTGGTTCTTGTTGTCTGGCCTTGCGCGAGGGGCCGGGACTGGGAAAGTGGTCCCTAGAAGTGAACAGAAGGTCCCCTACTACAGGGTGAGGGGAAAAGCGATGTTCGTAGATCCCAGGAAAAGCTTCAAGGCGAGACCCCGGCCCCCTGCGCAAGGTCAGTTTTCAACCCCCTTTCCGCTCCCGGTCAATCAAGGCAGCGCTGCAATCGGTTCGAACCACTCTGCTGTTTTCATCTTCGCCCGCAAGCGCAGCTGCAGCGCGAGGACGTTCAGCTTCGCTCCGGCCCATACTGACAGGCATGGCTTCAGGCCACGCGGTCACCGACAAAAATGAAACCGACTATCAGGATCGCGCCCTCTACCCTGGACCGTCCTCAGATCCCAGACCTGTCCGGTTCGATTTGATACTATGCCAACCGCCAACGCCTAGTCAAGTGAGAAAACGCCGAATCACGCGCGCGACCTTTCGGGCGAATCGCCCGATCTCGCACCCCCGCGGGCAGCCACCCTTGTGATTGCCTGGCTGCCTTCTGTCGAATCGCCAAGGGGCTGAACCGTGTGGAGGAAAGACAGAGATTTGCAGGCACTACGGGCCAAAGCGGAAAATGTCGCCGTAGCTGACGGTGCCGTTTGAAGGGTCGTACTCGAAGTATCCCGCCGGCGGTTCACTCTCGGTTTGCTGGAGGTGATCCGGACCCAGTGAAATCAAAGTCCACCGGAACTCGCCCGGCAGCTTTACGCCGTTGTAGTAGGCATCGGGCGCCGTGATTGCCCAGGCGACCGGATCGCTCTGCGGGTCGAAGTAGCCATAGCGCTGATGCCTCTGGCCGTCATGGTAGGGGCGCTGTGGAACGCGGAAGGGATCGTTGATCGAGCCGGCGCTGGCAATATAGGCGATCGGTGTGCTGAGGGCGTTCAGATACTCATAATTGGTGTGCGAACCCCACTCCGGATAGGGCGGGTAGTCGCTGTTGTTATCAAGGGCGTAGGCTTCGAGCGCGGTTGCCAGCGATCGCATGTCCGTCCTCACACGCGAGACCTTGGCGCGCACCTGGGCCTCGAGGAAATTCGGCACCGCGATCAGCGCCAGGATGGCGATAATGGCCACGACAATCAGAAGCTCGATCAGTGTAAACGCGCTGCAGCGGTGTTTCCAAGTTCGCATGGCCTCTTAGCCTTTCCGCTTCACGCCCATCGGAGCTTGGTCCCAGATTGCACCAACGACGGGCCGCACGTCAAGCACCGACTTGGCGAGCTCCCAACACCAAGAATCTGGTTGACACTGGCGACGGTTTGGTAGGTCACTGAAGCGCAGTCGGCCCAGACCACGGGCTGATCCACTCGCTTCGGGCATGGATGTTGCTGTCTGGCAAAGGGACGAGCACGATGTTTGACGGGCGTTCTTTTCTGAACAGACACTGCGCCATGCCGCAAATGAGGCGGAATCTGCGGTGATGCTGGCTGCTCACACAAGAGGTGACTGGGCGTAGTCGCGAATACTCCTTGAACCCCGCTGTTTCATGTCTTGTGTTCTTGCACCTTGCCAAGGGACTCGGTAGCGAAGGATTACAGGGGAGCGAATGCACATTGCGCGTGGGGTTCACATACTTGGGAAAACGTGCACAGAGAGATGTGTGTCCTGTTTGGGACACAGACCGACCGACTCTGGACGGAAGGGAGGTGAGCCAGGAATGAACCGAAAGGCAGTTCTGATCATTTTCGCTTTGGCGCTGGCTTTTGCGATGGGTTTCACGCTGGCCGCGCGCATGACGAGCACGAGCGGCGAGGTGATCGCTCGCGATGTCATCGCCGCCGGCGGCGAGCAAAGCACGGCTCCATCGGGTCATGCGCTGTCGGGAACGATCGGCCAGCCGATCGCCGGCCTCAGTCAGAGCAGTGAGGGATACATCCTCGTCGGTGGCTTCCAGACAATGCTGCCGCGCGGGCCGACAGCGGCACGCAATTGGGAGCTGTACTGAATCGCGCTGAGACCCGAAAGGCAAAGCGTGCAATGAGAAAGGGCATTGTACTCGCAATCCTGTTCGTCGTGGTTGCTTCTGTGGGATTCGCCTCGCCGCGGATTCTGACCTACCAGGGCAGCCTGCTCCGGCCGGGCGGCGCTGCCCCGGTCTCCAACGGGACATACGATATGCGTTTTTCGATCTACGACGTTGCCTCGGGTGGGGCGTCGCTCTGGACCGAGACAGACGCAGCGGTTCAGGTCACGGGCAGTCTGTTCAATACCGTTCTCTGCGACGGGACGGCGTTTTCGAGGACGTTTTCCCCGTGGCATTATGACCTGTGGCTGGAGGTGGAGATTGACGTAGATGGCAACGCCTCATTCGACGGCGACGAGTTGTTTTCGCCGCGCCAGCGTCTGACGGCGTCGCCCTGGGCAATGGATGCCGACCGCCTGAACGGGCGCGATGCGTCTCAATTTCTCAGCTCTGCCATGCCCCTGACACTGGAGGTGTCCTCGGGCTCAACCGCCATCCAGTTCACGAACTACGCCGATATCAGGAACGTGCAGGATCTCTACTTCCGGGACCCGGCTACAGCGAACGACATCTATCTCTACGGCGGCGATATCAATGAGGCGGGCAACGTGACTGCGGACAGCTATCGCTACGGAACGGATCCGGTTTACCACCGCAAGTACAGCTCCATGGAGCTGGTCACGCTGATCGACAATCCAACCGACAGGGTCCATCGCCACGAAAGTTACGGATACTCTTACATGTTCTCGGGGACCGGACCTCACTATAACAGCAAGCTCGGCACGGCCGTCCGTCTGCCCCACGGCGCGAAGATCGAAGAGATGGTGGCCGTGGTTTACGACAATGACAATGCTGGGAGCATCGACGTACAGCTTTGGCGGTTCAGTGCCTCGGGCAGCCGTACGGACATGGCACAAGTTAAGACAGTGCACGCGGGAACGAGCCTTGCGGTTCAGTCGCTCGCGGACTCTACGATTGACTGTCCCTACGTGGACAATTCCACCTATAGTTACGTTCTCTGCGTGTGGTTCGACGCCAGTGCGCCGGGCGCAGACAAGATTCGATTCTATAATGTGCGGCTTCGGTTCACAATGCCAACTGTTGCCCCGTAGGTGGAGGCGTGGCGTTGCGCGACGGCGCGCCGGCGGCGTGGACCAACACAAAGACGCCGAAGCGCAAGCGTGCCTTGCAGCGCGGGAAGGACTGGTGGCAGTACGGACTGAGCGGCAATCGGGAAGCCAGTGGCAGCTCTATCCGCTCGAGAACCGCCCGCGGGAAGGATGTCTTGCGATTGACACGGCGAGGGGACATGGGCCAGAAGCGGGTTGTGCTAGCCCGGATTTCTCACCACACCGAGAGTCTGCGCCAGCCGATGCGTGCCAACAGGCGGCGCGTCAGTGCCCTGTAGGGGCACAAGGAAATAGCCAGGGGCAAGCGTAGCGTCGCCCCTGGAATGCGCGGCATATCCTCGAATGGTCCAGCCCTGAGGGGCGCAACGATCTCCGCCCACGAAGTTGGTAAGAAATCCGGGTTAGCGGTGGGATACGCGCTTTTCTCCTGGTACTTGGAAGTTTGCACAGGCAATCCGCCGTATCCGCCGTCCGGCGGAGACTCCAGTCGGGCAAGTTGTAGCGCAGGCATCCTGCCTGCCCGCCGTGCGGCGGCTCGCCCAAGTCGCTCAAGACATGCAGGCAAGATGCCTGCGCTACCCGTGTAGGCTTTCTTGCTTTTTAGTGGTAGCACAGGCTTCCAGCTTGTGATGGAGCGCCTCTCATGCGCTACACGTACCCGCCGTACGGCGGGAAGGGTCGCTCTTCGGCCTGCAAGCGCTCCAAGAGGGGCTACCCACAGCAAATCCGGAAGAGTCTCTTTTTGCGGCCTTCGTGAAGGTTCTCCCCCCGCCCGCTTTACATTCCTTCTTCTCGATTTCCGTGGAGATTGCCTGAACGTGTTTCGCGCACGTACGCGTGCTCGAAGTCGCAGAGTCCAGGCTTGAAGTTTCAAGTTTCAAGTTTCAGGTTTCAAGTTTCAAGTTTCAGGGTTTCACATGCGCGTGCCTGTGAACGTGAACGGCTCTCTGGCATTTGAATTACGTGGTCACCTTTGTTGCGGCCCAAGACAGCCTCTGGCATTGCTCTCGGAGAACCGGCCGACCTTGCTTGGTGTCCACAGGTGCTGCGCTCAGAACGCCGTGTAGACGTCGGCGATCAGCCAGAGCGATTCCCACAGCATCGCCTTAACCGCCAGGACAAATCCACCGAGCGCCATAGCCAATCCGAGATGGGAGTCGCGGAGCTGGCCTTTGCTGGCAAAATACAGAACAACCAAGAGCGGTAAGGCGGTCAGCGCAAAGCGGGCCGAGAAGACGTGGCGGGCAATGCCACCCAGCGCGACGCGCTCGTCCACCCGACGCAGTGGAGCGCGCAGCGGATGGCCCAGGGGTGCGTTGGTCTGATTGCCCCACGCGCGCTGGCCTTCGGCCTTGTCGGCCAGACGGCGGACGAGAGGCGCGGCCGTCAGGTCGAACGCAATATTGCCTCCAACCATCGCCAAAACCAAAATCCACAACACGTAGCGGATTGTCACGAGCCTTTCCCCAAATGGCGCGGATCGAGCGCGTCGCGCAAGCCGTCGCCAACGAAATTGAATGCCAGCATCGCCAGGCTGATCGCCGCCGCTGGAAACAACACCAAATAGGGGCTGTAGCGAACAAACTCGATTCCTGCGGCCTTGCTCGCCAAACTGCCCCAACTTTCGTACGGCGCCTTGACGCCCAGGCCGATGTAGCTCAGGAACGACTCCGTAAAAATCGCATTGGGAATGGTCAACGTCAATGTAACCACGATCGGCCCCAGCGTGTTGGGCAAGACGTGGCGCACAATGATGCGCAGGCGCCCGACACCAAGCGCCCGCGCCGCTTCGACGTAGTCGGTCGTCCGCAGGCGCAGAACCTGCCCGCGCACAATTCGCGCCATGTCGAGCCAGTAAACCAGGCCAAGCGCTAGAAACACGTTCTGCAGCCCCGACCCGAAAATAACCATCAGATTAATGACGATCAGAAGCAGCGGGATGCCGTAGAGAATGTCCACGATGCGCATCATGACGCGATCGGCCCGGCCGCCGAACCAGCCCGAGACCGCGCCGTAGCCCACCCCAATCACTAAGCTGATGAGGCTGGCAAAAAGGCCGACCGCAAGCGAGACGCGGGCGCCCATCGCCACCAGGACAAAAAGATCGCGCCCCAGTTCGTCGGTTCCGAACCAGAATTGACGGCCGGGCGATTCGCGCATGTGGTCATAGTCCTGTTCGTCGTAAGCGCGAGGCGACATCCCCGGTCCGATCAACGCAAAGAGAACCAGGAGAACGATTATCGCGCAGCCGGCCATGGCGGCGGGATTGCGAATGAGACGGCGCGCAACAAGGCGGCCGGGGGATCGCACTCGCTCGTGACGCGGCTGCTCCATCAACCCTCGATGCCTCCGAAAGAAATGCGCGGGTCGAGCCAGACGTAGATCACATCGACGAGAAAATTGAGCGCGACCAGCAAGGTGCTGTAGAAAATCGTCACGCCCATGATCATCGGATAGTCGCGGTTGAAAACGCTCGTGACGAAGAATTCGCCAAGCCCCGGAATGCTGAAGATCTTCTCGACAACCAGGCTGCCCGTCAGGACAGCGGCCGTCAGAGGGCCGAGGTAGGTCACGACCGGCACGATGGCGTTGCGCAAAACGTGGCTGACCAGGACCCGCAACGGCGCCAGACCCTTGGCATAGGCGGTTCGTACCCAATCGTCACGCAACACGTCGAGAAAACTCGACCGCGTCAGGCGGGTGATGAAAGCGAGCGAGTAGCCCGAAAGCGCCAGCGCCGGCAGAATTGCATCGTACCAATAGGTCAGCCCAGCCACGTTGAACAACCCCCAGCGCACCGCCGCCACGTATTGCAGAACTGTCGCCAGGATGAAACTCGGCACCGACACGCCGACAATTGTGATCAGCATCGTCAGGCGGTCGCTCGGGCGGTTTTGCCGAACAGAGCAGAAAATCCCGGCCGGCACACCCACCGCGATCGAAATCAGGATCGAGAGTAGACCGATTGTTGCCGAACGGGGAAACTTGTCGGCAATCAGCACGCCGACGCTTTGCCCCTGGTAGTGGTAGGACGGGCCAAGGTCGCCGCGCAGCAGCGGACCGAGGTATTTCAGGTATTGCTGCCAGACCGGCAGGTCAAAGCCATAGCGCGCGCGGATGTTGTTCTCGATCGCCTCGGGCAACGAGCGCTCGCGGTCGAACGGGCCGCCCGGACAGAGCTTCATGAGGAAGAAGGTCACCGTTATGATGACCCAGATGACTACGACTGAGATGACCGAGCGTCTGAGGATAAAAGGGAACATCATGCACGAGCTGTAAGAAGAGTCGTTGAGACGGGTCGCCGCCTCTCCTCGTTTCCGTCAGTGGCGCTGCCGGCCCGTCTGAGCGATGTCCGCAGCAGTTTCACAGCTGGGCGGACGGACACCATTGCGCGATGGCGCACTTGGGGCAAACCGGTTTTCGCGCAAAGCAAACCTGGCGACCGTGAAACGCCAGCCGGTGTGAGAAATCCGTCCACTGCTTTCGCGGCAGCAGCGTCCGCAAGTCGGCTTCGATCTTGTCGGGATCAGTGTGACCCGACAAGCCCAACCGACCTGCCAATCGCCGAACATGGGTATCGACAATGATGGCCGGCTGACCAAACGCCGCGCCAACGACGACATTGGCGGTCTTGCGCCCTACGCCCGACAGCGCCGTCAGGTCTTCGATCGTTTCGGGAACTTGGCCGCCGTGCCGCTCGGCCAGTTCGCGACAGGTGGTGACGATGCTCCTGGCTTTCTGGCGGAAAAAGCCCGTCGGACGAATCTGCTTCTCCAGCTCGGCCTGCTCGGCCTTCGCATAGTCCTCGGCTGAACGGTAGCGACGAAACAGGCTTGTCGTGACCTCGTTAACCTTCTTGTCGGTGCACTGAGCTGCAAGAATCGTTGCAACCAGGAGCTCGAGCGGGTTGGAGAAATCCAGCATGCACCGTGCATCGGGATAGAGCTTCGCCAGTGACCGGTTGATCTTGGCAGCACGCGAGCGGGCGGGAAGCTGCTCGACCGTCATTGTCTGCCCCTTTGTGCAAAAAGGCCGCGGTTCGTCACTTAGCGTCTTCGTCTCTCCGCCAAAACCGCGCAACGGAGTGCTACTTAGCGGACGCGGCGAGGAAACACACAAAAGCAGCGCTCCCAGCCGCGCGCGGATTGTCGTTCTCCTCTGCCGCCAGTGGCAACGAAAACTTTTCCGCCTCGTGGAGGAGGACGTATGCCGCGGGGTCTTTCGCGGCATTTCCTGTTGAAGTTGCCCTGGTTCGAGGGCATAAAAATTGAGCTTGTCTCCCATCCGAGCGGGTGGTAGCCACCAGCACGCAGAACTGTTGGTGTCCAGGCTGTGGCAGCCGGGGGACAAGGGGTACGCAGCGGGGAAAAACCGGTCTGATGCAGGGGATGTGACGGTTTCGTCGGGGGGTAACATGCGTCGCGAATCATTCAAGAGACAAGGGATACTCGAACGTCTGAACCAGTTCATGTGGAAGGATCACGACGAGCGATCACGGCTGGTGCAGTGGCTGGTGGGCGAGCTGCGGGTTCTCTATTTTGTCGTGCGGGGATTCATCGCGCACCAGTGTCCACTGCGGGCGAGCGCCCTGACTTTCGTGACGTTGCTTTCGCTCATCCCGCTGTTGGGACTGGGTTTCGCGATGGCCAAGGGCCTGGGGATCAACACGGTCGAGCCGATCCGCAACGCTCTCAGCACCCTTTTGGCAGCCGACCAGGAAGAAGTCGGCAAGCGCATTGCCACCTACACGGAACAGATCAGCTTCTCCACTCTCCAAACGGCGGGCATTTTCCTTCTGATCCTTACGGCCATTGCCGCAGTTGGGACAATGGAGGCCGTGTTCAACGAGATATGGGGCATCCGGCGGGCACGCACTCTGTTGCGTAAATTCGCGGATTACCTGAGCGTCGTCATTGTTTTTCCCGTTCTGGTGGCGGCAGCGATCGGAACAACCGCAACACTTGCGAGCAGTACGTTGGTTGAGCGCTTGTACCATATCGGTTTTCTCAACGAAATGATCGAGAGTGCGCTTGCACTTTTACCCTATGCGAGCGTCTGGGTTGCGCTGACGTTTCTCTATGCGTTTCTGCCGAACACACGGGTTCGATTGCGTTGTGCACTGGCGGGAGGCTTTGCGGCGGGTGTGATCTGGCAGCTGGCTTTCTGGGGCTATACGAGTGTGCAGGTGGGCATGACCGCGCGCTACGGTGCGGTTTACTCTACACTTGCAGCATTGCCGATTTTCCTGTCGTGGCTGTATCTGAGCTGGCTGATCGTGCTATTCGGCGCCGAGGTCGCGGCCGCCTACCAGAACATCGAGACCTACGCGCGCGAACGAATGGTGCACAAGGTCAGTCCGGCCGAGCGGCTGAGAATCGGTTTGAACCTGGTGCTGACAATCTGCGCGCGGTTTCGCCACGAGGAGCCGGCATGGACGGCCGACCAGCTGAGCCGCTATCTCCAGTGCCCGCCACATCTGGCGGACGAAATCCTGGCCGACTTGACCACGGCGAGCATTGTCATGCCCGCCGGCGACAAGGGGCTGCCGACGTTTCAGCCCGGTGTTCCTCTGGCCAACATCTCGCCCGCGCGCGTGATCGAGGCGCTCCAAGAAAGCCATACGGCAGGCCTGGCGGGCACCGCCACACCCGAAGCGATCTACGCACGCACGCTGATGGAGCAGTGGCGTGAGGGGTTGTGGCGCGAACTCGGCCAGATCGGCTTTGACGTGCTAGTGGACGAGCTGCAACCAACATCTTCGGCTGCCCGATCGGAGCAGCGCGATCGGTCTTGAGTCATGGCAGTATCTGTGCGGTCTTCGTTTTGAGGGAAATGGGTGCAAACCGCCCGACGGAAACGAGGAATGTGTGGCGATGGAACGCCGTTTCTGCCGCGGCGGGTTGCCAGAATAGAGACCCAAAATGCGGAGGTGGACTAAGATGATGCAAAAGACCATTATTGTCGCTATCGCCGCGCTTGTGCTGTCAGCCGTGTCCCAAAGTGCAAGCGCCCAGGTTGTCCCGAATGGCTCGTTCGACGAGGGGGTGACGACCCCCACGGGGTGGCAGCTTTCGGGTGGCGTTGGAACGTGGGAAAAGGAGGGCCGCACAGCCGACTCACGCTGCATCAGCGTCACGGGCGACGGCAAGTCGAGCAACTACTGGAAGTGCCCATCCGTCGTGCTCGAGCCCGGGAAGATCTATCGAATTAATTTCTGGACCAAATCGAGCCCGGATGCGGGCGGGGAGTTTGTGATCACGGGAAATCCTTCGTGCAACTTCGACTGGGGCCACGCGAATAAATGGACACACCGCGCCACTACTGCGAAGGTGCCACCCTATCGGCCCGAGCAGCAGTTCATTCGGTTTGGCCAGTGGCACGCGACGGGGAAAGTCTATTTCGACGATATTGGCGTCACCGAGGTCCAGGCGGTGCATCTCCCGGTCGGGCGAGCGAGCTTCAGCGAGGGCGAGAGGATCTGGAACAACCAATATGAGTTTGTCATGCCGCTCAAACAGGGCATCAACATCGCCCGGCCATTGGCCGAGTGCACGGCACCTTTCGACACGGACCGGTGGCGGTTAACCGGCGACGCCCGACTCGTCTTTCGCCATGAGGTGAGCGATATGAAGGGGCCGGCATATCGGCTCAGCGGTGGACGAGTCAAGACATCGGTCATCCATTGGGCCAGGGGCCTTTGCGTCGTCGAAGCCAGCCGTGACGGCGAGACATGGACACATCTTGGACAGATCGACAAGGACGGGGCCGCCGAGTTTCGTTTGCCGGACGAGTTTGAAGACTCCACAGTGGTCCTGGTCCGTTTGTATGGGGAAAAGAAGGAAGACGAAAAGAGGGACCCATCGCTCCAGGTTGACGGCTACATGTTTTCGGCAACCCTTGATCACCAGACCCTAATGAATATAACGGGCAAGACACAGTTTCTTCCCGCAAGACCGCCGGCTTCCCAAAAGAGACCTGAGGACGAGGACGACAAGGGTAGGGGTGCGCCTGCTGACAAGCAGTAAGCACCCCCCAACACGTGTGCCTGGATTGCGCTGTCGCTTTGCTGATTCAGAAGGTTATCTATGGGTGGAAGAGAAAACGCGAAATAGATGAAGGCGCGCAAGTCTTCCATACTAGCCGCAGTTCTTACCCTGGTCGCTTGCCGGGCGACACCGGAGCAGGACATCCTCAATGGCTCGTTCGAGAAGGGTCGCGGCGGTCCCGCGGGATGGCAGCTCTCGGGCGACGTGGGAGCGTGGGAAGAGGAAGGCCGCACGGGCTCGCGCTGCATCAGCGTCACCGGCGACGGCACATCGAGCAACCATTGGAAGTGCTCGTCGGAGGAACTCCAGCCAGGCGCAGTCTACCGAATCGATTTCTGGACCAAATCGAGTCCTGATGCTACCGGCGGCAACGTGATCTCAGGAAGCAACCGATGCAACTTTGATTGGCGCCACGCAAAAGAGTGGACACACCGTTCGATCATCTTCAAGGCACCAGTGTGGCGCGGCATCGAACCTTTCCTTCGACTCGGGCAATGGCGTACTAAAGGCAAAGTCTACTTCGACGACATTCGCGTCAGGAAGATCTATCTGGTCCATGCGGAGTTCGACGGAATCGCTCTGGGTGAAGGTGAAACAATCCGAGACGACCGCTATGAGTTTATCGCACCGCTCAACAAGGGCCTCAACTGGGCCCGCGCAATAGACTGGTGCACGGCGGATTTCAACTCAAACCGATGGCTGTTTGACGGCGACACGGAAGTCATGTTTCGCCATTGGGTCGGTCCCCGTGGGGCAGGCCCGTTTCGACTCAGCAACGTGCGCGTTAAGGTGACTGTCAGTCACTATGTTGCGGGGCGTTGTGTCGTCGAGGCTAGATCGGACCAAGAGAACTGGACCGGTCTCGTCCCGCCGCCGCCTCCTCCACATCAGGAGACTCACGGTGCAGGACAGACCGAGGTGATCCTGCCAAGGTGGACTCGGCTTGGAGAAATCGACGGCATGCGGTCCGCCGAGTTTTGCCTCCCGAGCGACTTCGACGGCTCCCAAAAAATGTGGGTTCGCTTAGTCGGCAAGAAGAAACAGGGCGAGGCCAAATCACCCTCGTTTCAGGTTCACGGGTATCGATTCTCGGCCAACATCGATGATGAGAGCCTCAACTTGACAGGTGCGACCTACGCTGTTCACCGCCAGCCGGAAGACTTCGAGCCGAGGGCGAAGAGCACTTGGCTTGGCCTGCGGCTCGTACCCGTTCAGGAACTGCCCGCATTTATCGAGTCGGTTGGCGCGCCTTCTTTGGGTGGGACAAACGCAGTTCGGGTGGTTGTCATTAATATGCTGAATAGGCCTCTCCGATTCACTCCCACAGTGTCGGTGGATGGCGACAGCGAGTCATTCCCCTCGCAATGGCTTTCACCACGCGCCCATGGAACAGCCGCGCTGTCCTATCGCGCACCACGCGCCGGTGAGCATTGGGCCACAGTCACTCTGCTCGACGGTGAGACTAGCGAGGTGCTGTACACGGGCACGTGGGACTATCGCGTGCCACCGCTATACGATTCGGACTTCGGCTATGCGATCACGTCGGACGTCAACTGCGATCTATGGTGGGCCGAGGCTCCGTATAAGATCAGCCGCCGGTGTCCAACGCCGGAGAAGCGCCGGCCGATCACGATTGCAGCGGCGAAAGGCGAGTATGAACCGTTTCAGTTGGTCATCGCCCCGAAGCGCGATTTGCGCGGCCTGCGTGTCAAGGTCTCGGACCTGCGGTCAGCAGTCGGCGGCCGGATTCCTGCCAATGCGGTCGAAGCCTGCCGCGTTGGCTATGTCAACGTCACGCACCCGACCGACGAGATCGGCTGTGCTGGCGAATGGCCCGATCCGCTGCCGCCGCTGGACAAACCGTTCGATATCGTCGCCGAAAGAGGCGTTCAACCGCTCTGGCTGACAGTCCACGTGCCACGCGACGTGGCGGCGGGCGAGTATCGCGGGACGATTGACCTCGCGGCAGACGACTGGAATGCATCCGTGCCATTCACGGTACGTGTTTGGGACTTCGAAATTCCGCGCGAAAACCACCTTAGGACGGCATTCGGCTTTTCCCACGGCAACGTTCGTCGCTACCACAACCTGGAAAGCGACGAAGAGTTGCGTCAAGTCCTGGACCTTTACTTCAAAAACTTCGCCGAGCATCGCATCTCGCCCTACAACTTTGCGCCACTCGACCCGGTCCAGATCGAATTCCCGGAAACTCCCGATGGGTCGGTCAATCTGGACTTCTCGCGCTTCGACGAGCAGGCGGAGAAGTACTTCGGCCCTGACTATCGTTTCACAACCCACAGGCTGCCGTTGCGGGGCATGGGCGGCGGGACA
>Ga0111171_1024_pt1 | contig 16567 bp, 16 predicted proteins | sample DeeMarSWOR324_28_FD_80232 | JGI IMG/M metagenome (GOLD analysis project Ga0111171, IMG submission 80232) | Acidithiobacillales bacterium SM23_46 | reverse complement strand
AGCCGGCCAACATGCTGGCGCGCGGGCGTGACGGGCCGGGGCTGGGCGGGATTTGATCCCGGTCAGTTTCAGGTTCGTCCGAAGCGTGATAATGGTTATTCCGACTACGGTGTGGAATGCCATGAAACCTGGGCCTTCGATCCCGAGCGCAGAGAACCAGCCGCCCTGGCTGATGCCGGTGCTGCTGGTGCTGTTCGCGCTATTGCTGGCCTTTGGCCTGTTTTACTGGCGCGATGTCGTGTCGCCGGTGCGGGTCGAGGTGAGCTACACGTTGTTCAAGACCATGGTTGGGGAGGGCAAGGTCGCCGAAGTCCAGCTGCGCGGCACCGAAGTGACCGCGCGACTGATGCAGCCACAACCGGTGGGCGATGAAAGCCGGCCGGTCACCTTTATCGACACGCGCGTGCCGGCGATCGGCGACGATCAGCTACTGCTCCTCCTTGATGCGCATGCGGTGCCGCTGAACGTCGAAGCCCCGGCACGTGAAGGCTGGGGCTACACGCTGCTCATGCTGTTGCCGTGGCTGTTCCTCGTGGTGATCATCGTCATGGCGTACCGGCGGGCCTCGCGACTGGTCGGCAGCGTCGGGCCCGGCAGTGAGTTGCAGAAGTTTCTCGAAGGCGTGGCACGCGAGGCGGTGAAGCCCAATGTCACCTTCGCCGACGTGGCCGGGCAGGAAAATGCCAAGCGCGAAGTGCAGGAGCTGGTCGACTATCTACGCGACCCGGCGCGCTTCCAGCGCCTCGGCGCCGAGGTGCCGCGTGGTGTGCTGCTGCTCGGTCCGCCCGGTACCGGCAAGACGCTGCTCGCACGGGCGCTGGCCGGCGAGGCCGGCGTACCGTTCTTCTCGATCTCGGGTTCGGAATTCATCGAGGTGTTTGTCGGCGTTGGCGCATCGCGGGTGCGCAATCTGTTCCAGCAGGCAAAGAAGCACGCACCATGCATCGTGTTTATCGATGAGCTGGACGCGGTGGGGCGCACGCGCGGTACCGGGCTTGGCGGCGGGCACGACGAGCGAGAGCAAACCCTGAACCAGATCCTCGCGCAGATGGATGGCTTCGAGCCGCATGAGGCGGTAATCGTGCTTGCCGCCACCAATCGACCGGACGTGCTCGATCCGGCGCTGTTGCGTCCCGGCCGCTTCGACCGGCATGTGACGCTCGATTTGCCCGATCGCAAGGATCGCGAGGCGATCCTCAAGGTGCATACGCGCAAGGTGCCACTCGGCGCTGATGTTGATCTCGCAAAAATTGCCGGCACCGCCCCGGGTTTTTCAGGGGCTGACCTGAGGAACCTGGTAAACGAGGCAGCGATCCTGGCAGCGCGCGAACAAGCACAGCAGGTAAGCATGCGCCATCTCGATGAAGCGCGTGACAAGGTGGTGCTCGGCTCCGCGCGCACGCTCGCCATGCAACCGGAGGAGCGGCATCGCCTCGCGGTGCACGAGGCGGGCCATGCGGTGGTGGCCTATTTTCTGCCTCAGACCGACCCGATCTACAAGGTGAGCATCATTCCGCGCGGTCGCGCGCTCGGGGGCACGCTGCAGTTGCCCGAGCAGGAGCGGCACACCATCCCGGAGGAATATTTGCGCGCGCGTCTCGCCGTGATTCTCGGGGGTCGTATCGCGGAACGCGAACTGCTCGGCAGCGTGTCGTCCGGCGCGGACGACGACATTCGCCAGGCGACCGCCATCGCGCGCGCCATGGTGTCGCGCTGGGGGATGTCCGAGGAAGTAGGGCCGGTCGACCTGCGCGAGACCGAGGAACACCCGTTTCTCGGGCGCGAAATGGCCATGCCGCGGCACTTCTCGGAAGCCTCTGCCCAGCGTGTCGACACGGCCGTGCACGACCTGTTGCGCACCGCCGAGACGACGGCCACGGATTTGTTGCGCGATCACCGCAGTGACCTCGATCGCGTGATCGAGGCGCTCGAAAAGGAAGAGGACCTCGGGCGCGAGCGCGTGGAGGAGCTGCTCGGCGCACATCGCGCCAACGCAGCGGGTGGTATCAAACGCCCGGCAGCCAGCCGCTAGGCAATCGAGGCGGGCAACGTTGCGTTGCGGCAATCTCAGTCGAAGCGATCGGTCTCCGCCAGGTCCGGGCGGAAGACAAAGATGCCGAGTGGCCGCAATCCCGGCCACGGTGTGTAGCATCGATCCGGCGGCGGCGCCTCATGTGTGCCGAGCACCAGCGCCCCGCCCGGCCGCAGGTGCCGGCTGATCCCGTCGAGTGCTGCGCGTTGGGCCGCCTCATCGAAGTACGTAAAGGCCAGGTTGCGGCAGAGAACGAGATCGAATGTCTCGTCAGGCAGGCGTTTGCGCATGTCCTCGTGGCGGAATTCGATGCCCTCGCGAAAGTCGTCGCGCAGACAGAACTCGGCGTCGCGCGCTTCGAAGGCTTGCGTGCGCCAGGCGGCCGGCAAGCCTTTCAGGCTGCCCGCGCTGTAGCAACCGGCGCGTGCGCGCTCAAGCACCGTTGCGTCGACATCGGTGGCAAGGATTTTCAGGCGCATGCCAGGTACGGCAGCGCCCGATACGAAGTGCCAGGCGAGTGCGATCGAGTAGGGCTCCTCGCCACTCGCGCAACCTATGCTCCAGGCCGCAAGCGTCGCGGCCTCCCGTCGCTGGGCCGAGCGGGCGAGCGCGGGCAACACGTTTTGGGCGAGGCTATCGAATACCGCGCGGTCGCGGTAGAAGCGAGAGATCGTGATGGCACACAGGCCATCGAGCACCGGCCATTCCCCGGCGTGTTGTGCGAGGTAGTCGCGGTAGGACGCGATGTCGGCCAATCCCAGCTGCCGGCAGCGGCGGGCAACCCGCTTGCAGACCTGCGCATGCACCTTGCGATAGCCCGACCAGCGCAGACCAAGACGCGGCAGCGCCCATTGCAGGAACGCGACGCACTCGGCATCCTTTTTTCCCATGGGTTCCGCGGCTCAGGCGGCGGTTCCGCCGGTCGATTGCATCCGTTCCAGGGTGATTTCGCGCATGCGAAACTTCTGCAGCTTGCCAGTGACGGTCATCGGGAACTCCTCGACAAACCAGATGTGCGCGGGAATCTTGAAGTGCGCAATCTTCTCCTTGCAGAAGTCCGTGATCTCGTCCTCGGTCGCGGACTGGCCGGCATGCAATTGCACCCAGGCCATCACCACTTCGCCGTAGAACTTGTCCGGGATGCCGAACACCGCGACCTGCGCAATCTTCGGGTGCGTGAACAGGAATTCTTCGATCTCGGCCGGATAGATGTTCTCGCCACCGCGGATGATCATCTCCTTGAGGCGGCCGGTGATGCGCACATACCCGTCGGCATCCATGGTGCCGAGGTCGCCGGAGTGTAGCCAGCCCTGCGCATCGATGGCCTTGCGCGTTGCCTCGGTATCGCCGTAATAGCCACGCATCAGGTGGTACCCGCGAAAGCAGATCTCGCCGACCGTGCCGAGTGGTACCGTGGCGCCGCTCTTCATGTCGATAATCTTCACTTCCTGATGTGGCAGGTTGGTGCCGACGGTTTCGGTGCGCCGCTCGAACGAATCCTCAGGCGCGGTAAGGTGCGTGATGGGGGAAGCCTCGGTCTCGCCATAGCCAATCAGGATCTCCGGCACGTGCATGGTTTCGATCACACGCGTCATGAGCGCGGGCGGGCACGGCGCCCCGGCCATGATCCCGGTGCGCAGCGAGCCGAGATCGAAGCTCGCGAACGACGGCTCCTCGAGTGCTGCAATAAACATGGTTGGCACGCCATGGATTGCCGTGCAGCGCTCTTTCTGGATGGCGGCCAGCACCGCATTCGCTTCGAAGTGCTCGCTGGGAATCACCAGGCAGGCACCAGCCGAGAGGCATAGCAGATTGGCCAGCACCATGCCGAAGCAGTGGTAGAACGGCACCGGCACGCACAGTCGATCGGTCTCGGTGAAGTGCATGGCGTGCGCCGCAAACCAGGCGTTGTTCAGGATGTTGTGATGGGTAAGCACGACCGCCTTGGGAAAGCCGGTGGTGCCGGAGGTGTACTGGATGTTGATCGCATCGTCCCGGTCGAGCGATGCGGTGATCGAATCCAGCCTGTTGTCGTCAATGCCGTTGCCGGCGGCAAGCACTTCGCTCCATAGCAGAAACCCCGGATGCGGTCGCGCAGTTTGGGCCGGATGGCGTGGATCGAATAGCACCACGCGTCGCAGTGCGGGGAAGCGATGCAGCTTCAGTTCGGCAGCCGGTTGTTCGGTGAGCTCCGGCACGAGCTCGGTGAGCATCGCCACGTAGTCGCTGTTCCGGAACGAGGGAATAAGGAACAGCGCCTGCACCTCGGATTTCTCAAGCGCGTAGGCGAGCTCGCGCGCGCGGTAGGCCGGGTTGATGTTGACCAGTACTGCGCCGATCCGCGCCGTGGCCATTTGCAGCAGCAGCCATTCGATGTTGTTGGTCGACCAGATACCTATCCGTTCGCCCTTGATGAAACCGAGCCCCGTGAGACCGCGTGCCAGTGCATCGATGGCCTCTGCAAGTTGTGCGTAGGTAAGCCGGCGTCCCTGCGGAATGCCGACGACCGCCTCGCGGGAAGGCACACGTGCCACGACGCGCGCGAAATGCTCGGGAATGGTTGCGCCGAGCAGCGGCTGCTCACCGCCCCGGTGGCAATAGCTGTGCGTCCCCTCGGTCATCACCCATTCGCCTCCCCCGATTCATCGCCGGTTGCGCGCAGGGACCTAGGCGCCGCGAATCAGCAAGACTGGTGCCGCCGCACAGCGCACTACGCCCTCGGCGACGCTGCCGAGCAGCAGGTGGCGCACACCACGGCGGCCGTGCGTGCCGATGACGATCAGATCCGCGGGCCATGTCTTCGCTTCGTCTGCGATCATTTCGGGAATGTGTTGAGCGAAGGTCGAGATCTCGAGCAGTTTCGCTTCTGCCTCGATCCCGTGTTTGCGGGCAAGACTTTGGGCGCTATCCAGTATCTTCACGCCCGCCCTGCGTGCAGCCTCGCCCAGTCCTTGCGGCGGCGCGAATTCACGGTACGCGTCGAGCGCCACGGAATCGGCTACGTGGATCAGCCGCAGCGTGGCGCCTTGCGCCTTGGCCAACTTGGCCGCTTCGTGGACGGCGAGGTCGGATGTACTGCTTCCGTCCGCCGTCACCAGGATGCGTTGATACATGACTTACCCCCCCTTTGAATGTCCTGGACCCTCACGTCACTTATTCACCGCCGCCCAGTATGCGTCGATGTGTGCCTGAATCTCGCCGAGCAGCGCGTCGTTGCGCTCGGGACTGAACAGATGCGCGAAGCGCCCCTGCGTCTTGAGGTATTCCTCAACCGGGGCGCGCGGATGCGGCACGTGATTGTGAATCACTTTGCCGTCGATGTATTCCTTGAGCGGCCATACGCCGGATCGGACGGCGAGTCGTCCGATCTCGACGGACTCGGCCGGGTCAAAGTCCCATCCGGTGGGGCAGGGCGCTAGCGCGAGAATCAGTCGCGGACCGCGCAAGGACTTGGCCTTCTCGATCTTCTTGGCGAGATCGAGCGGTTCGGCGCCGATGACAGTCGCGACGTAGGCCGGCCGGTGCGCGGCCCAGATGCCGAACAGATCTTTCTTGTAACCCGGGAATCCGCGCGAGCCGGTGTTGGTCGCGGTCTGCGCGGCATGCGGCGTTGCCGGCGAGGACTGCTGGCCGGTGTTGCCATAACCCTCGTTGTCGTAGCAGATGTAGAGGAAGTCGAGGTTGCGGTCGATGGCAGCTGACGTGGAGGAGAGCCCCATGCCATAGGCGGCACCGTCACCCGTCAGCACGATGGTTTGAAGGTCATCCTCCGGCGGCAGACGCTTGCTTGTGAGCAGGATGTCGAGCGCATCGCGCACTCCCTGCGCGCCGGCCGGCGCGCAGGCCATGGCGGTGTAGAGCCACGAGCCGCGAAACGGCGTGAACGGATAGACCGAGAGCAACGTCATGCAGCCCGCCGCATTGACGAACACGGTGTTGGTACCGAGTACGTCGTAGATCTGGTGTAGCGCCTCGAGTCCGCCGCAGCCGGCGCACATCGGCGTGCCGGTGCCAAGCAGGTGGGTAGAGGGCAGATCCTTCATGCGCCGGATCGCATCGCTCATGGCTTCTCTCCCAGCTCTTTTCGCTCAACCACCGCGATCGCCTGAAGCTTGCGGACCTGGCGCAGTTCACGTTCCGTGAAAAGCAGTTGTGGTGGCGGCGTCTCGCCGCGCGCTGCGAAGCCCAGCATGCGCTTGGCAATCTCGTAAAACTCCTCCGGCGGGATGTTCCGTCCGCCCAGGCCGCCGATAATGCTCGCAAGCATTGGCGCGTTGGGCATCCCATACAACGCGGCCGCCAGCTCCGCGTGCAGCACGCCGCCCTGTCCCATGGACAAATCCTGATCGATCACGGCGACCGCCTTCTTGCCGGCCAACGCGGCGCGCAGCGCAGCGGCCGGGTAGGGTCGCAGCCAGCGCGGTCGCACCACCCCGGCCGCGACGCCGGCCTCGCGCAGGCGATCGGCCGCCTCGCAGGCCTTGGTCGCCCCCGCGCCGATCATGACGAACACCATGTCGGCATCCTCGCTGCGATACGTCGCCAGCGGACCCGTGCGCCGGCCAAATGCCTGGAAGAATTGCTCGGCGATCTCGTCGAGCACGGAGAGCGCCTGTTGCGCGGCGAGGTGAGTCTCGTAGCGGAAATACGAGTAGGGCGAGCCGGCCAGCACGGCTACCGCCTGTGACACTGGCTTGCTGGCGCGAAAGCGCACGTTCTGCGGATCAAACGGCGGCAGGAATTGTTGCACGGCCTCAGCCGCGGGCAGGTCGACCGGCTCGCGCGTAAAGGAGAGCGTGAAGCCGTCGAGATTGACGATCACCGGCAGGCGCACACGGCTGTCCTCGGCAATGCGGTAGGCGAGCAGCACATGGTCGAGCACTTCCTGGCAGGTGGCGCAGTGCACCTGCAGGAACCCGCTGTCGCGCGCGGCGAGCACGTCGTTGTGGTCCGATTCGAGCGTGATCGGGCTGGCGAGCCCGCGCGAGACATTCACCAGCACAAACGGCGCACGCCATCCCGGTACGGTGAAGACCATTTCCATGGCGTAGAGCAAGCCCTGCGAGGAGGTGGCCGTGAACACGCGCACACCGGTCGCTGCCGCGGCGGCCGCGGCGGTGACCATGGAGTGTTCCGATTCGAGCATGGTGAGTCGGCCCGTCATCTCGCCGCGCTCAAACCAGCGCGCCAGTGTTTCGATGATCTCGGTCTGTGGCGTGATCGGAAACGCCGGCACGTAGTCGACCTGCGCGAGGCGTGCGCCCCAGGCCGCTGCCGCATTGCCGGTGAGAAGCTGGCGGTTCATCCCGCGCCACCCGCCTCGATCTTGGCCGCCTCATGTTCCGGCACGGCCTGAATGGCGTGCGGAGGACAGACGGCGGCGCAGACCAGACAGCCCTTGCAGTGCTCGTAGTCGATTTCCGGTGCGCCGTCGGCGCGCACGTGAATCGCGCTGTCCGGGCAGAGCGTCGAGCACACCCACACGCAGCGGTGGCAGTGGGCATAGTCGATCACCGGGCGCATCGTGCGCCACAGTCCGGTGCGCACCTGCACGCTGGTGGCCGGCGCAAAGATATCCGGCGCGGCAACGCGTGCCGGCTCGAAGGGCAAGTCAGTCCAGTCCGGGGTCTCATACGCGCGGGCGCTAATGGCGGCGCCTTCGTGCACAACGCCCTCGTGTGCCGCCATCGCATCAAATGCGCGGAATGCCTCGTCGAGGTTGGCCTTGAGCGATGCGTCGTCGAGCGCGCGAAGTTCTGTGCGCAGGGCGCGTTCCAGGGCGGCGCGCGAGATCACGCCGAGCAGGCGCGCCGCCGCCCCAGTGCAGCGCGTGCCGATATGAGGCAGTGCGGCCCGGTCCGTGATCGCGTCCGCTACCGGCAGCGCGATGACGGTCGCGCCGGTATTGAGGCGCTGACGCCAGGTGTCGGGCGTCTCGCCGCTGTTCAGCAACAGTACCGTGTCTGCCGTGACCCCGAGCATGAGGTTGGCCGCCGGCACCGGCACGAGCGTCTCATCCGCCACCACGACAAGATCGGGATGCGTGATGACACCACGTTCCTGGATTGGCGCGCGTGCGGCCCTCACATACGCGAACATTGGCGCACCGCGCCGCTCGGCACCGTAAATCGGCGCGTCCTGGACCTCGAAGCCTTCCTCGAAGAAGGCCGTCCCAAGAATGCGGCCGGCGGTCTTGATGCCCTGGCCGCCGCGGCCATGAAAGCGGATCCGATACATGTCGTCTGGTGCGCTTCCGTGTCTCCTCAGTAAATGGACCAGCGGCGCGTCGCCATTGCGCGGCGCACCCGCTCGGTGGCGAGTTGCACGGCGGCATCGCGCGGAGCTATCCCGCGCTGGCGAACCGCCTCGAGCACCTGTTTGGTGTTGGCCCGCAACTTCTCCTCGATGGCCGCGAACGCGGCCGACTGCGTAGCGCCGTGATACTCCATGGCTGCGCAGATGACGCCGCCGGCATTCGCGATGAAGTCCGGCACCACCAGCACACCCTTGTCGTGCAGGATGCGCTCCGCGCCAACGGTGAAGGGGATATTGGCGCCCTCGACAACGAGTTTCGTCTTGAGGCGCCGCACATTGTCCTCGTTTACAACATCCGGCCGTGCCGCTGGAATCCAGATGTCGCAATCGACGTCGATGATTGCATCGCGCTCGAGGCGCTTCGCGCCGGGGTAATCGCGCACGCTCTTGCCGGCTTCCTTGAGCGGGAAGAGGATGCCGAGGTCGAGACCCTTGGGATCATGAATCGTGCCGCGGGAATCATTTGCCGCTACCAGCACTGCGCCAAGATTGGCGAGAAAACGCGCCGCGTGCTTTCCGACTGCGCCAAAGCCCTGAATCGCGACGCGCGCGCCGCGCAATTCAAGGTTGCAGTAACGCGCCGCGACGTCCGTGACATGGCTCACGCCCCAGCCGGTGGCCCCGATCTCATCGAGCGGGATGCCACCGATTTCTCGCGGCAGACCGACCGAGCGCCCGATCTCGTCCTTGACCCAGGCCATGCAGGTCTCATCGGTTCCCATGTCGGGCCCGAAGATGTAGTCCTGCTCGTTGCGCAGGGCATAGGCGAAGCCGCGGATCAGCTGCTCCTTGCGGGCGCGGTCCATTTTCGGATCGGCAAAAAGCACGGACTTGCCGCCGCCATGGGCGAGACCGGCGGCGGCATTCTTGAGTGTCATGGCGCGGGCAAGGCGCGCACATTCCGTGAGGCTCACATCGGGCGCCACGCGCAGGCCGCCGATCGATGGGCCAGCGGCGACGTTGTCGACCACCAGAATGCCTTTCAGCCCGATGGCCGGCTCGTGGACATGGATGACCTTGGCGGGACCGAGGTCGTCGGCGAGTTCAAACACCTGTTCCATCGGAGCGCCTCCCGGCAGCGGGCTGACAGGGCTGCTCCGCGTACTACGACACTGTGGGCGAGAGCCGGCATTGACACAGATCAACAGCGCCGTCACCGCAGGCCAGCGTGGCTGCGTTAAGATGAATCCATGCGGCCGCTATTTCACTCGTCGCTCGTTAATGACCCGTTTGGCGATCCGGGGGTCTACGTCGATTGCCTGTTCGAGAAGCGGGCGGTGCTGTTCGATTTGGGCGATGTCCGCGCGCTTGCGCCGCGCAAGATCTTGCGGGTCTCGGACGTATTCGTTTCGCACGCGCACATGGATCATTTCATGGGTTTCGACTGGCTGCTGCGCATCTGTCTCGGACGCAGCGTGGTGATCAGGCTCTATGGGCCGGTCGGTCTTGTCGATCAGGTCGGCAGCCGGCTGGCCGGTTACACCTGGAACCTCGTTGACAGCTACGAAACCGATCTCGAACTGATCGTGACCGAGCTGCTTTCGGAATCAAGCGCGCGCCGGGCGCGGTTTCGCTGCAAGCGGGAATTCGTGCGCGAGGGGGAGGAGACATTGACGGTCACGGACGGGGTATTGCACAGCGAGGAGGCATTCCGGGTGCGCTGCGCACTGCTCGATCACAAGACGCCATGCCTCGCTTTCGCGCTCGAGGAAGATCGCCATCTGAATGTCTGGAAGAACCGCCTCGACGAGCTGGGGGTGCCGACCGGTCCGTGGCTTGCGGGCTTCAAGCGTGCCGTGCGCCGCGGCATGCCGGACGATACGCCGATCACGGTGGCGTGGCAGGATCGAGATGGGCCGCATGAGCGCGTGTTTCCGCTCGGGGAGCTACGCGACTCGGCGCTGCGCATCGTGCCAGGCCAGAAAATCGCCTACGTGACCGATGTCGTTTACAGCGATGCAAACGCCGCGCGCATCACACGCCTCGCCCAGGGGGCCGATGTGCTTTTCATCGAGGCGCCGTTTCTGGATGTCGATGCCGAGCGGGCGGCCGCACGCTTCCATCTCACGGCGCGTCAGGCCGGAACGCTCGCTCGCGCCTGCGGCGCGAAGGCGGTTGTGCCGTTTCACTTTTCGCCGCGCTACGAGGACGGCGGCGCGGCGCTCACGCAGGAGTTCTTTGCCGCCTACGGTGTGGCCGGCGAGGCCGTACCCGTCGCGCAGGACGGCTAGACGAGGCGGTTACGAAGTCGCCCGATTCCTTCGACTTCACACTCCACGACATCGCCCGGCTTCAGAAACTCGGGCGGTTTGCGCGCGAAACCAACGCCGCTCGGCGTGCCAGTCGCGATAATATCGCCGGGCTCGAGCGTCATGCCGCGCGAAAGTGTCGAGATAATGGTCGCCACGTCGAAGATCATGTGACGGGTACTCGAGTCCTGCTTTAGCGTTCCGTTCACCCAGGACTTGAGCGCCAGGTCTTGCGGATCGGCAATTTCATCTCGCGTGACGATGACGGGCCCCATCGGGCAGGCGCCATCGAGGCTCTTGCCAATGAAGAATTGCTTGTGGCGGAACTGCAGATCGCGCGCCGAGATGTCGTTGATCACCGTGTAGCCAAAAACATGCTCCAGCGCCTGCTCGCGTGCAATCGCCCGCCCACCCACGCCAATCACCACGCCCAGCTCGACTTCCCAATCAAGCTCCGCCGTGACGCCGGCGTGAGCAGGGATGTCGGCGTACGGGCCCGTGACGCTCGTGACGTTCTTGGTAAAGACGACCGGGTCTTTTGGCGGTTCGGCTTGGCGGCCACTCACAGCGGCGCTCTCGCTGACGTGCTCCGAATAGTTCCAGCCGAGGCACATGATGTTCTTGCCTGGCCGCGGAATTGGCGCGAGCCACTCAATGTCGCGAGCGGGCAGCCCGTCTGCGGCAGCGGCGGGTGAGCGGGAGAATTCCGAGACTTTCTTCCATGAATCGGGGCCGGCCGCGACCAGCTCGAGAAGACTGCCGTGCCAACCATGCGACGGATCGAGTGGAATGACGACTTGGCCGTGTAGCAGCCCAGGGCCGGTGTGATCGCGATAACGGTACGTGAGCAGCTGCAAGCCGAGTCTCCGGAGATAGGGTCGGCCAATACGTTACTGGAAACGCATTCACAGCGAAATCGCGGATCGTGCCGCCTCCCGGCGCGTGGCCCGCCGCCGATCCGGGAGCGTTTTCCGCTGGTCCGGGACGCGCTGGTCGGGTTACTATCGCCACCCTTAACTTGGGGAAGGGCACCGCAACCGCGCTGCCCGGCCGCAAGTGAAATTCTGCCATCATGCCTCGCAAGCGCCGCCCCCGATCCCCCTGGTTTTCCCCGCGCTCGCTCATATCGGGTTGGTGGCGTAGCGTGCGGGTGCGCTGGTACCGGCGCGACAGTGATTCCGTCGTGTTTGCCTCGATCGTGGCGTTGCTGGTGGGTGCGCTCGGGACGCTACTGTTTGCGCTATTTGCGTACAACGCTGAGCAGCGCGATCTCGCTTGTCTTGCGCGGAACGTCTATTTCGAGGCTCGCGGCGAACCACCCGCGGGACAGTATGCGGTCGCCGAGGTCACCATGAATCGCGTGGCCTCACCCTATTACCCGAAGACGGTGTGCGGCGTGGTCTACGAGAAGCGCTGGGATACGATTCGCAATCGCAACGTCGGCGCGTTCTCGTGGACCGAGTTCGATCGGCTTTCCGAACCCCGAGGCGAACAGTGGCAGCAGGCCTGGCGAATTGCCGAAACGGTGTACTTCCGTCGTGAGGATCCCAAGCTCGACGGGGCCACGCACTTCCACGCGAACTACGTGCGGCCGAGCTGGTCGCGCGAGAAACGAAAGGTCGCCCACATCGGCCGGCACGTCTTCTACAAATAGGCGTCGTCCCGCGGCGGGTTATCTGGCCGTCAGCCCGACGGCGAATGTCAGCATTCCGACCGAACCGTACTCGATACCATCGACTGGTATCGACAGCGCCTCCCCGGCGCGTTGCTGTGCGAGGATGTAGAGCAGCGGGAGGTAGTGCTCGGGCGTGGGCACGCTCAGGCGGGCGGGCTCCCCGAGTGCGGCGTAGTCGATAAGCGTGTCGTGATCACCGGCCGTGAGCGCAGCGCGCACGTCGTGATTGAAGCGCACCGCCCAGTCGTAGGGCGGCGCGCCCTCGCTCCACTGCATTACCCCGAGGTTGTGGACCACGTTTCCGCTGCCGATGATCAGTATTTCTTCGGCGCGCAACGGGGCAAGCTTTTGCGCCAGCTCGTAATGCCAGTGCGGCGGCCGTGTCGCATCAATGCTGAGTTGCACCACTGGCACGTCGGCGCCCGGAAACACATGAGCAAGAACCGACCAGGTGCCGTGATCGAGACCCCATGCCTGATCGAGTTGAGTATCGAGCGGGGCGAGCAGGGCGCGTACTTGTTCCGCGAGCGCCGGATCGCCGGCTGCCGGGTATTGCACCTCAAACAGTTCGCGCGGAAAGCCGCCGAAGTCATGGATGGTGCGCGGCTTGGGCATGGCCGTCACCGCCGTGCCGCGAACGTACCAGTGGGCCGAGACTGCTAGGATCGCCCGCGGCCGCGGTAGGGTGGCGCCGATCTCGCGCCACGCGTCGGTATAACGGTTGCGCTCCAGCGTGTTCATGGGGCTGCCGTGTCCGAAAAACACCGCTGGCATTGGACTGGTCATGGGTCCAGCTTCTGTCTCAATTGTCACTGTTTGCACGGAACAAGTTGCCAGGCAGGCGACTGACGATCGTCATCGGGGCTGCGCCGGGCTGCCGGCGTCGAATCGAACAATTGCATGCGGGCGTCGTCACCTGATGACAACTGCCAGGAACTTGAGGTGATGCATGCACTCGCGCAGGATCAACAGTGTCGCGGCGAATGCCGGGTCGTCGGGAATGCCCTCCCGAGCGGCAGGTCGACCGAGTGTTACGGCAGCCAGCCGCGCGAAGACCCGCTCCATGGCGTCAAGTGGCAGGCTGAGCGAGGGTTGATCCGGAATGCCGGCGAGCGACGCGATGGTGCGCACTGTCGCGTCGGTCGTAACGAGGGATGAGCCGCCGGTGTCGAGGACGGGGAGGGCCTTGGCCACTTCGTCCTCGATCGCGGCGATGGCGTCTTCTGTCTCGCGCGCGGTCGGCGGCCGGTGGCGGAAATGGGTAGCCGCGGTAATTCGGGATCCTGCGGCGAGCGCCACCATCGATTCCGGCTCAGCTCCGCGACCGCGGGCAAGCAGGGTGAAATCGGCGCCAATGTGTAGCAGGGTAATCGGTTCGCCTTCGGCCACGGCCGCCCTGACTGCCGTGTAGCGCCTCCGCATGTCGACTTCGACGTACCGCGGAAGACTGTCAGTCTTAACTGGTCGCTGCGGTGCTATTGACGGGTCGGTGTGCACGGCAAGGGAATCAGGGCGGGGCCTGTCGGCGAGTAGCCGAGGCCAATGTGTTTCGTAGCATTCCGGCTATTCCGAAACAATGACTCCTCGACCCTGAGCCCGCTCCCCATGTCGTCATTGACGGATCGCGGCGGATCATGACGGCATAATTCTTCCCATGCGTCCGGTCTGGAAATCGCGCACTGCCTGGCGGATTTCCTCGTGCGTGTTCATCACGAACGGCCCGTAACGCGCGACAGGTTCGTTCAGCGGTGCGCCGCCCTCGCGCACCGCGCGGGACTCGCTACCAACCAGTGCTGTGCCCGAGAAAACATAGACCAGCGCATTGTGATCAATTGGCAGTGCCTGGGTCGTTCTTGCGCCTGGGGCGAGGGTGTAATGCAGGTAGGTAATAGGCGTGTGGGTGTCGATCACCGCAGAGGCGCCAAGCGCTTCCCCGGCGATCACGCGCACCTTCACCTTGCCATCCGCGCTTTGAGACTGCGGGATGCGTGATGCCGGGATGTCCTGGTAACGTGGTTTCACCATCTTGTCACGCGCTGGAAGATTGACCCAGATCTGAAAACCGTGCATCACGCCGCCGTCGCGCATGAACTCATCCGATGGCAGTTCCGAATGAACGACACCGGCCCCCGCCGTCATCCATTGCACATCGCCGGGCGCAAGTTTGCCGGAATGGCCCGCCGAGTCCTTGTGCTGGAATCCGCCGGAAAGCAGGTAGGTCACGGTTTCGAAGCCGCGATGCGGATGATCCGGCGCACCGATGCCTTCGCCCGGACCCCACTTTACCGGTCCGAGATGATCGAGTAGCAGGAACGGGTCGACCTGCATCAGTGCTGCCGTCGGAAACGGGCGGCGCACCGGGAAGCCGCCGCCCTCGAGCGTTCGCTCGCTGGTGACGACGGATTCCACCTTGCGTTCAGTTGCGTAACAGGTGTTCATGGCGATGTCGCACGTTGCGCAACTTGCACCGGTCCGAAGCGCCCACGGTCATGCGGTGCATCGAAGTCGAGCGCCGGCCCGTTCGGCACGATGCCGCTTGGGTTCAGCTGGCGCAGGCTCAGGAAATAGTGGCGCTTGATGTGATCGAAGTCCACCGTTTCGGCAATGCCGGGGCGTTGATACAGGTCGCGCAGGTAGCTCGAGAGGTTCGGGAAGTCTGCCATCCGGTGGCGATTGCAGCGAAACAGGCTGTAGTAGACCGCATCAAATCGCAGCAGCGTCGGAAACAGTCGCCAGTCCGCCTCAGTCAGCGTGTTGCCGACGAGGAACCTCGAAGTTGCGAGGCGCGCTTCGATTTCGTCGAGCGCGCCGAACAGGGCATCAAAGGCGCGATCGTAAACCGCCTGGGTGCCTGCAAATCCGCACCGGTACACGCCATTATTTATGCGTTCGTAGACGAATTCATTGATCGCGTCGATTTCCGGCCGCAGTGCCTCAGGGTAGTAGTCCGCGCGCACGGGCGTGAACGCATCAAACGCCGAGTTGAGCATCCGGATAATCTCGGGCGATTCGTTATTCACGATAGTCTCGGTCCTGCGATCCCATAGGACGGGAACCGTGACGAGCCCGGTGAAATCGGCACGCGCCCGAGTATAGAGCTGATGCAGATGGCTGCTGCCGTAGAGCGCATCGGGCGTGCAGCCGGGCGCGTCCGAGAAGCGCCAGCCATCGTCGCCTGAGACCGGGTCGACCACGGACACCGTTATGACGTCCTCAAGCTGCTTCAGCTTGCGAAGGATCAGCGTGCGATGTGCCCACGGACAAGCGAGTGAGACGTACAGGTGATATCGCCCGGGCTCTGCCGGAAAGCGTCCCGCCCTATCTGCCGTGACCCAGTCCCGGAATGGGCTCGCGACCCGCACGAACTCTCCGGCTCGCTGAGTCGCATCCCGCCAGTGGCCTTGCAGCTTGCCGTTAACCAGTCTCGCCATATCGTTGCTGTCTTTTTGGTGTTTGCCGTCTGCCACAACCCCGGACGTAGTCCGGAGTTTATGCGACGTCAACCCGGTTGTGATGGTTGTCATTAGGGATGCGTCGTCACTCAAGCCCGGCTACTGCTTGTGCGCCTCGACCTGAATCAGCAGCTTCACATCATCGCCAACTGCAGGCAGCGCGTAATTGATGCCGTAGTCCGAGCGCTTGATCATCGTCATCGCGTCAGCGCCGCAGGCCGGTTTCTTGAGGATCGGGTGCATGCCGCAGTAGAAAGACGACATGGTGAGCGTGACCGGTCTGGTTACGCCGCGCATGGTCAGGTCGCCGTCAAGTGCCACCAGCTTGTCACCCTCGAAACGCGCATGCGTCGACTTGAAATTGATCTTTGGGTACTTGTCCAGCTTGTCGAGGCCAGTGTTGATCGAGCGCACGTCGATTGATACCTCGACCGACGCGGAGCGCGCGGCGCGATCCAGCACAATCGTGCCACTGGTCGAGTTAAAGCGGCCGCGCTGTGTCGAGAAACCGAGATGGTTCACCTCGAAACTTGGAAACGTGTGACGCGGATCGATGGTATAGGTTTCAGGCGCAGCTACTGCGGCGCCGGCGAGCAGGGCGGCGATGATCAAGGAAGTGCTACGAATAAACAAGTTGTTTCCTCAAATTAGTATGCAATTGCAGAAAGTCCCGATCGCTACGAACGCAGCTCGCTTTTCTCACTTCCAGCTCACAGTCTTCACCCATTCACTGAAGGTGATCGGGCGAACGCCGGACTCCTGCGAGCGCGCCTTGATGTCGGCTTCGTAACCTACTCGATCGAACCACTCCAGCATGGCGGCGAAATCCAAGCTGAACTTGCGC
>Ga0111171_1013_pt1 | contig 17188 bp, 13 predicted proteins | sample DeeMarSWOR324_28_FD_80232 | JGI IMG/M metagenome (GOLD analysis project Ga0111171, IMG submission 80232) | Acidithiobacillales bacterium SM23_46 | reverse complement strand
ACAATCATATTCCACTGACCACGTTTATCAAGGAGCCCGGCGCCACTAGATTATCGCCAGCGCCGGAGGTTCCGCACCGCGGGGCCCGGCCCGGATCAACCTAAGCCAAGGAGCCTGTCATGAGTCGTCAACGTCAAATCGATCTCGGTATCGCCCTGCTGCGCATCAGCCTCGGCGTGATGCTTATCGCCCACAGCGTGGTGCTGAAGTACTTCGTATACACGCTGCCGGGCACGGCGCAGTTCTTCCAGTCTATTGGGCTGCCGGCCCCGCTGGCGTACGTCGTGTTCGCAATCGAAGCGATCACCGGTGTGGCGCTGGTGCTCGGGATTGGTACCCGCTATGCCGCCGCCGCCGTGGTGCCCGTACTCATGGGTGCGGTGTGGGCGCACGCCGGCAATGGCTGGGTGTTTTCGGGGACGCACGGCGGTTGGGAGTATCCGCTCTACCTCTCGGTACTCGCCATCGCACAGATCCTGCTTGGTGAGGGTGCGCTGGCACTGTCGCGCCGCGAGCCGCAAACTGCCCGCGCTGCGCACTACGCCTGAGTAGCACTGGTACTGCAAAAAAAGGGGACGGAGGGGCTCACTTGCCCCTCCGTCCTTTTTCTTTGCAAGGTCGAGAGGAATGTGGCGGGAAGTGTTTTCTGGGCTGCCTTGAGTAACTCCGGTTTTCTTCACTTCTAACTCGACGGCTTGATCCGTCCTTGCACGCGCGCGGCCACCCAGGGTGCCACCAGCGTGGCGAGCAACACCACCGGCCAGATATTTCCGCCCTGGAAGGTGTACGCAGCGAGGAGTTCCGACCAATCTTTGTGTTGCACCCAGAGGCCGAATCCAAATTCGAAGACTAGCGTTAGCACTAGCCAGTAGAGGCCTACCGTCCAGTACTGCGCTGCCCGCAGCCGGCCAATCCAGCGAACCGCCACGAGGGCCGCGAGGAAGATGAAACTTGCTAGCATGATGCCGCTCAGCACCTGCGCCACGAACCGGCCCAGCGCCGGGAGCAGCAGGCCTTCCCGGAAACCGCCATTCGCGATGGCCAGGGTGAGAATGCCAAGCCACGCCACCAGTGCTTTCAGTGTCACGCGCAGCATCTGTTGTTCCTGGTGCAATAGCGCATTTGTGCCTTGTCGGGCGGCTGGGTCATTTTGGTTGGCCCGCTGCGGCGTCCAGGCGCAACAGCGTGAGCGCCAGCACCGCAAACCACGCCTGGTAGGCGTACCACCAGATGCGCTCAATGACCCCGATCCATGGCGTTGGCGCACCCGCCTCGATCTGTTGCACGGCCGTCCCGCTCCAGGCGCCAAATACCAGCATCACGACCATGGTGGCGATGGTGTAGATGCGAAATCGCGTGCCGAAGGACACGGCACCAAAGCCCATGGCCGTGAAGACAATAAGCATTGCAATGACTCCCTCGATCAGGTGCAGCGCACCCATGAGCCCCTGCTCGGTGCCGCGCGGGCGCATCGGCACGAACATGCCGACCGCGAGCGCCAGCACGCCGAGTGCGATGAGCAGGCCGCCCACCACGCGCAGTGCCCGTCGACCCGCGGCGCAGCGCCACACCCCAACGCCAAACGCCACAAAGAGCAGATACACGACAAACAACAGCGCCGAAAATAACGGTCGCGAGGGTGCGCCAAGTGCGCCCAGTTCGCTGATGGTTTGATCGCGGAAACTGTAGCCCGCCAGCAGCAGGCCCGAGACGGCATCGGCCAGCGCATACAGCACCGGTGACAGAACGCCGCAGAGAAGCAAGACGCGTCGATTCATGCTTTGAGTTTCACATCATCGCATTGATGCCCGCTACGGCTTTAGGCTTTCCACGCCCTGGCGACCCGGTTCGTTCAGGAAGCGCACGATCTCGTCCATGGCTTCCTGCGAATGCCCCACCAGCAGATGTCCCCCGCTTGGGTAACCGATAAAACGCGCGCGTGGAATTTGCGCAACCGCATAGCGTGCCGCTTCGTAGGTGCCGTAGCCGTCGTCCTGTGCGCTGATGGCAAGCGTTGGTGCGCTGATCCGCTCCAGTGGATAGCGGTCGAGTGACGCTATAATGCGGGCTTCGTGTAGCAGCCCGGCGCGGCGCGGGCTCAGCGGCAGGATATGCTCGCGCACCATCGTTACGTTGGCCTGATCTTCCGCGCTCGCGCTTGCCACCAGTGCCGGATCGGTCCCCAGCACTACCCGTGTGACGCTGTCCGGGGCCAGCCGCATCCAGGCCCAGAACAGAAAATCGAAACGCAGTACCGTGTCCCGCACGAACTCCATCGTGGGCGAAACCGCGTACACAGGCGCCGCGGCGTTCGGTGGTCGATACGCCGCCGGCACCACCAGCACCAATGCCGTGGTGCGCCGTGCGTGGCGGATGGCAAACTGCTGGGCCGAGAGTGCTCCGGCGGAAATGCCCACTACCGCCACGCGTGGCACCCGCAAGGCATCGAGCAGGCAGGCGTGGGCATCGGCCTGCGCGGCTGGCCCGGCCTCGGCCGGCAGCGGCGTGCGCAGATAACCAAAGCGCGACATGGCAATAATGCGAAATCCCCGCCTGGCGAGTGGACCCGCGAAATCCAGGCCCTGGTCGAAGCCACCGCCGGCGCCGTGCACCACCAGCGCCGGTACGCCTTCTCCCGCCACGGCGTATTCGATCGGCCCGCACGGGGTGTGAACGATCTCGCTGCCACTCGCAATGCGCGCGCGGGCTTGCTGGATATCGCGTTGATAAAGGTACGCTACTACCACAAGCGCGATGACCAGCGCGCCGAGCACCACGACCATCACCTTGCTTGCACGGGCCAAGGGCATTTCCCCACGAATCGCCTGTTTCGTGGGAGCCAATCTAGAAGAGTTTTCCGGGGGAAACGTTGACGGGAGTCAATCGGCCTGTGCTGTTCTCACTCCTGGGAATATCGGGGTCAGAGAGGATTAAACGCTAGAATAAGCAACAACTGCTCTCTGATACCTGTTTGTATATGCCAGCCCCAGGGAGGCGGCCAGCGATGAACAAGACAAGACTGGAAGCATTCAGCGACGGCGTGCTCGCCATCATCATCACCATCATGGTGCTGGAATTGAAGGTGCAACATGGCGAGGACCTGGCGGCGTTGCAGCCGCTTCTGCCCGTGTTCTTTAGCTATGTGCTGAGCTTTCTTTACATCGCGATCTATTGGAACAATCATCACCACCTGTTGCATACGGCGCACCACGTTAGTGCTCGTATACTGTGGTCCAATCTCCATTTGCTGTTCTGGTTGTCGCTGTTGCCGTTTGTCACCGGATGGATGGGCGAAAACCACTTTGCGCCCATGCCGACGGCCTTATATGGTGTGGTGCTGCTGATGGCCGCATTAGCCTACTGGATCCTGACGCGTGCCATTATTGCGACCGATGGCAAGGATTCCCTGCTTGCGCGCGCGATCGGCAGGGATGCGAAAGGTAATGCCTCCGTGGTCATTTATCTTGCCGCGATTCCGTTGGCCTTCTTCAACCAATGGATCTCGCAAGGGTTATATGTGGCGGTGGCGCTGATGTGGTTGATCCCGGACCGCCGAATTGAGCGGGCGTTGAAAGCAACTCCGGGAAAGTAGCTACCCATGACAGGGCGACGCGCAGGCTGCGATCTTGTCGGTGCAGTCCGTTCAGTGTGCCGAAGTAAATGGTTGAAGAGCTAGGCTGATGCACAGGGAGGTATTATGCGTGCAATGCAATATGAGAGTGCCGGTGGGCCCGATCGGATAGTTGCCGCCGACTTGCCGGCGCCGCGCCCTGCCGCGGAGCAAGTATTGGTAGGGCTCATCGCCACGTCCGTGAACCCAGTGGCTTTTCTATCGTCCGGTCAGGTTTCCTTCCATTCCCGGCGCGGATCTCGCCGGCGAGGTGGTGGAGGTCGGTGCAAGGGTGCATGGCTTCAAGGTGGGCGACCGGGTGTTTGCCATGGGCGCCGTCACTCGTGGCGCTACCAGTGCCGAGCTGGCGGCAGTGAATGAGGCCGCTGTCGCGCGCGCGCCGGCAATGGCTGGGTGTTCTCGGTAACGCACGGCGGTTGGGAATACCCGGTCTACCTCACGGTACTCGCCATCGCCCAGATCCTGCTCGGTGAAGGCGCGCTGGCGCTGTCGCGCCGCGAGCCGGAGACTGCCCGCGCTGCGCACTACGCCTGAGTACTTGTTACGGGAGGCCCGAAAGGCACGGCGCGCGGGAAATCGCGCGCCGTTCTTCGGTTCTCTGTGCTGAAATTCCGATCCCCCCGATAGCCCCAGCTTCTCTCGGTCTTTTCCGGACGCCTGCTCGGTTACACTGTCGCCCGGTTCCGTAGCGCCGGTAAGTACACCGTGATTCACATCCCCTTCGATAATCACTTCGCCCGCCTGGGCGAGCCCTTCTTTATGAAGGTGCGACCGACGCCGGTGACCCGGCCGACATTGATCAAGTTCAATGTCGAGCTGGCGCGCGAGCTGGGTATGTCGGTGAACGGTACCGATGAAGCGGAGCTTGCGGATATTTTTTCCGGCAATACGCTGCCGCCCGGCGCCGAGCCGCTCGCCATGGCCTACGCCGGCCACCAGTTCGGTCAGTTCGTCGCGCAGCTTGGCGACGGGCGCGCGATCTGGCTCGGCGAGCTTTGCGCCGCGGATGGCATGCGCTTCGATGTGCAGCTGAAGGGCAGTGGCCGCACGGCTTATTCGCGTGGCGGGGATGGGCGGGCGGCGCTCGGGCCGGTACTGCGCGAGTACCTCGTGAGCGAGGCAATGCATCGGCTCGGCGTGCCGACGACACGCGCCCTTGCGGCAGTGGCGACCGGCGATCAGGTGGCGCGCGAGCGCCCGTTGCCGGGCGGCGTCATCACGCGCGTGGCGAGAAGTTTCATTCGCGTGGGGACGTTTGAGTATTTCGCTTCCCGTGGTGATGTCGAGGCCGTGAAAAAGCTCGCGGACTATGTGATCGAGCGCAACTACCCGGCGCTTGCCGGGGCAGAGCAACCCTACGTCGTGCTGCTCGCGCAAGTCATTACGCGCCAGGCGGAGCTCATCGCGCGCTGGATGCAGCTCGGGTTCATTCACGGCGTGATGAACACCGACAATATGTCCGTTGCCGGCGAGACGATCGACTACGGGCCCTGCGCCTTCATGGACGGGTATCGCCACGAGCGCGTGTTCAGCTCGATTGATCGCCAGGGGCGCTACGCCTACAGCAGCCAGCCGGGCATTGGACTCTGGAACCTCATTCGCCTTGCTGAAACGCTGCTGCCATTGCTCGCGATCGATGGGAGCGAAGCAGTGAAGATTGCAGAGCGATATCTCGAAACCTACAAGGACCAGTATGAATCTGCCTGGCTCGCGGGCATGCGCGCGAAGCTCGGCCTCACGGCCGGTGCGGGGTCGGACGAGGAGGACCGTGGACTCGTTGGAAGTCTGCTTGATGTGATGGACGCCAGCGAGGCGGATTTTACGTTGACCTTCGATCACCTCGGACGCCTCGGTGCCGACCCTTCCGGGCATGACGAGGAAGCGTGCAAGTTATTTGCACAGCGCGAACAGTTCGTCGACTGGCTAGCCAAATGGCGCGAGCGCCTGAAGCGCGAGACTCTGGGCGATGCGGCGCGCCAGGCCGGCATGCAGGCCGTGAATCCGGTGTACATCCCGCGCAACCACCAGATCGAGGCGGCAATCCGTGCCGCCGAGGATCGCGGGGATTTTTCGGTGTTTCACGAACTTCACGCGCTGCTGCAGGATCCGTATGTCGAGCAGCCCGGCAAGGAGCGCTTTCGCCTGCCGCCGGAACCGGAAGAAATGGTGACCCGGACCTTTTGCGGCACCTAGCCGCTACCTAGCTGTGGTGCACGCCGGGATGTTATGCCGGCCGTCCCGGGTTTTCGGGATGGTTCGGCCGCGCGCACTTTTTGAAACCCGCAGATAGAATGACCCACTGGTCGGGGAAGTTCCGCTACCGATTGGGGAGAACAAGAAAAAGTGAAGCAGATCACCAGAGGAGGGTGTGATTTCGCGATGCATCGATCGTGGGGCGCTGCGGCAATAATTCTCGCGGCATTGCTCGGCGGTTGCTCGCCGGCGGGCGATTCCGGTTCATCGGCGCAGGGCCAGTACGTAGGCGAGGAGACTTGCGCGGGCTGCCACGAGGCGCAGCACAAGGCCTGGGCCGGTTCGCACCATGATCTCGCCATGCAGGATGCCAGCGAGCAAACGGTGCTTGGCAACTTCGCGGATGCGCGCTTCTCCTACGCGGGCGTGACAAGCCGGTTCTTCCGTCGCGATGGCAAGTTTTTCGTTAGCACCGATGGTCCGGACGGCAAGCTCGCGGATTTCGAGATCAAGCACACCTTTGGCGTCGAGCCGCTGCAGCAGTACCTGATCGAGCTGCCCGGCGGGCGGCTGCAGGCGTTGTCCATCGCGTGGGATGTGAAGGGCAAGCGCTGGTTCCACCTGTATCCCGGAGAGCGCATCGACTACCGCGACGAGCTGCACTGGACCGGTCTCGCCCAGAACTGGAACTACATGTGCGGCGAGTGCCACGCGACCGACTATCACAAGAACTACGATGCCGGGACCGGCACGTTCAAGACCACCGCGAGCCGCTTCGATGTCGGTTGCCAGGCCTGCCACGGGCCGGCTTCACGGCATGCCGATTGGGCCAGGCGCGCGGGCGACAGAGCCACGCAAGCGTCGCACGGTTCCCGCAAGCAAGACTTCGACATCGACCTCGCGGCGCGCGATTCACGCCTGCAAATCGAGACCTGCGCGCGTTGCCATTCGCGCCGCGTGACGCTCTCTGCCGATTATCGTCACGGCAAGCCGTTGATGGACACGCACCTGCCGGCGCTGTTGTCGGAGTCGCTCTATTTTGCCGATGGGCAGATTCGCGATGAGGTCTATGTCTATGGTTCGTTCCTGCAGAGCCGGATGCATGCGAAGGGAGTGCGCTGCAGCGACTGCCATGAGCCGCATTCCACGAAGACCCGCGCCAGCGGCAATGCGCTGTGCGTGACGTGCCATAACGCCACGGCGACGGGTGCCGGCGCCCACATCGATGCCAGCGGCCTGAAGCGCAAGGACTATGACTCGCCGGCACATCATTTTCACAAGGCCGGCAAGCCGGGCGCGCAATGCGTCGACTGCCATGCGCCGGCGCGTACTTATATGGTGGTCGATCCACGGCGCGACCACAGCTTTCGCATCCCGCGACCGGATGTCTCGGTGGCGATCGGTGCGCCGAACGCCTGCACCGGTTGTCACAGCAAGCAGTCCGCCCAGTGGGCGGCCGACAAGGTGGCCAAATGGTATGGACCGGATCGGCGCAAGGAGCCGCACTATGGACTCGCCCTCGATGCCGGTCGCCAGGCGAAGCCCGGCGCGTTGAAGGGGCTCGTGGCACTTGCCGATGATGCGGCGCAACCCGCCATCGTGCGCGCCACGGCACTACAGCTGCTCTCCACCTATCCGGGGCGTTCGGCGCTCGCGGCACTGCAGCGTGGGTTGCGCGATGCGGACCCGCTTGTGCGGCTTGCGGCCGTAACCGGGCAGGAGCGATTGCCACCCGATCAGCGTGCTGCGGCGCTCGCGCCGCTGCTGGGCGATCCGGTGCGCGCCGTGCGCATGGAGGTGGCGCGCCTGCTCGCGCCGGCCGCTGCCGCGCTGGCCGCGGCCGACAAGGAGCGACTTAACCACGCGCTCGCGGAGTTCGAAACCGTGCAGCGGGAAAACGCCGATCGCCCGGAGGCGCACTTGAATCTCGGCAATCTGCACCTCGCGCGCGGCGAGGCCGCGCTCGCGGAGGCAGCGTATCGCAAGGCCATCGCGCTTGATGCGCATTTCGTTCCGGCCTACGCGAACCTTGCGGATCTCTATCGCACCCAGAAACGCGACGCCGATTCCGAGAAGATGCTGCGCGAAGGTTTGAGGGTGGCGCCGAAGGCGGCCAGTTTGCGCGAGGCACTGGGACTGGCGTTGGTGCGCCAGAGCCGCAAGGATCTGGCGCTCGCAGAGTTCGCCAACGCAGTGAGGGTCGAGCCGGACAACTCGCGGCATACCTATATATATGCCGTCGCGCTGGATAGTGCCGGGCGTCGCGCCGAGGCGATCCGTATTCTGAAGGCTGCGGCGGCGAAGCGTGGCGACCGGGATGTGCTGCTCGCGCTGGCAAGTTTTTCCTCGCAGGCCGGCGATCGCGCGGGAGCCGAGGCGGTTATGCGCATGCTCGCTTCCATCAATCCGGATGATCCGGCACTAGACGAATACGCGAGACTGCCACGCTGACAGCATCAGGGAGAATTCCCTAAGAAAAGTGGGCTTTGGGCTGGAAAGAACTTGTGGTCCAATTGCGGAATCCGTGGCTGTATCGTTTATCGCGGATTACGCCTTCCAACTAGTGTGGACAGGGACGCATGTCAGGGAACGAATCCAGTTGTCTCGCTTCAATGTGATGACGATGTTTCCAGGTGCGTCGGCCGTTCCGTTGTCCATGGCTGACTATTGTCTATTGGCAAGAGGAGAACAAGACCAATGAAGAATCCGCTTAAAGGAATGGCGCAACCCGTGCCGTTGCTCGCTGCGGCGCTGTTTTTCTGCAGTGCCGTTGCGCAGGCACAAACCGCGAAGCCCAATATTCTCGTCATCTGGGGCGACGATATCGGCACCTGGAACATCAGCCACAACAATCGCGGCATGATGGGTTATCGGACGCCCAATATCGATCGCATCGCGAAGGAGGGCCTCTCCTTTACCGACTACTACGGGCAGCAAAGCTGCACCGCGGGCCGCGCCGCCTTCATTAACGGGAGCGTGCCGGTGCGCACCGGCATGACCAAGGTGGGCATGCCCGCCGCCAAGGAAGGCTGGCAGAAAACCGATGTGACGATGGCCACGGTGATGAAGAGCCTGGGTTACGCCACGGGCCAGTTCGGCAAGAACCACCAGGGCGACCGCGACGAGCACCTGCCGACGATGCACGGGTTCGATGAGTTTTTTGGCAACCTCTACCACCTCAACGCCGAGGAGGAGCCGGAAAACCGCGACTATCCTGCCGACCTGAAGCTCGCCAACGGCAAGACCTTCCGGGAGACGTTTGGCCCGCGCGGCGTGATCCATTCCTGGGCGCAGCCCGGCGGCAAGCAGAAGATCCAGGACACCGGTCCGCTTACCCGCAAGCGCATGGAAACGGTGGACGAGGAAACCCTAGCCGCAGCCAAGGACTTCATCCAGCGTCAGCAGAAGTCCGGCAAGCCCTTCTTCGTCTGGTGGAATGCCACGCGCATGCACTTTCGCACCCACGTCAAGCAGGAGCACAAGGGAATCAGCGGTCCGAGCGGCGACGAATATCACGACGGTATGGTCGAGCACGATCGGCATGTGGGCGATTTGCTCAAGCTGCTCGATGACCTCGGCCTCGCGAACAACACTATCGTGATGTACTCCACCGACAACGGCCCCCACTACAACACCTGGCCCGACGCCGCTACCACCCCGTTCCACGGCGAGAAGAACTCGAACTGGGAGGGAGCCTATCGCGTTCCGGCCTTCGTCCGTTGGCCGGGCAAGTGGCCTGCCGGCGAGACGCTCAACGGCATCGTCTCCCACGAGGACTGGTTGCCGACCTTCGCGGCGGCAGCGGGAGATGCGGCCATCAAGGACAAATTGCGCAAGGGCGTGACACTGAACGGCCGCAAGTACAAGAACTACATCGACGGCTACAACATGCTCGACTACCTCAGCGGCAAGGTGAAGGAATCGCCCCGCAAGGAATTCATTTACGTGGACGACGGCGGCGAAGTCGCCGCCATCCGCGTCGGTGACTGGAAGGCCGTCTACCTCGAAAACCGCGCCAATCGCCTTCAGATCTGGAAGGAGCCGTTTGTCGCGTTGCGCGCGCCGGATCTCTACAACCTGCGCCGTGATCCGTTCGAGAAGGCCAAAATCGGTTCCAACACCTATGAGGATTGGTATATCGACCGCGCCTACCTGCTCGGGCCCATGCAGGTCGTCGCCAGCAAGTTCCTCCTGACGCTCAAGGATTACCCGCCCAGCCAGGCGCCGGGCGACTGGAGCCTCAAATCGCTGGAGCAGCGGATCAAGCACATGACCGCAGGCGGCAACTGATCGAGTCACCTGGCGGCGCGCCCCACACGGAGCGCGCCGCCTGTTTACGCAATCGTAGAACTGGTCGGACCTGACAACGAAACCGCCCAGTAGGCGGTGACGATGCGTTGCTTAGCGCGCCCGAGACCATCTGTCTGTAGATTGTAGCTTCCGCTCGAGGGGCAAGAGTCGGATTTCGCGGCCTGCATGGATGCGATTGGTCGCGAGCGATATCGTGTACACGCGACCAATTTGGCAAGAATGTTTGATTTGGACATATCTGACCTGAAACCGTCGGTCGGACAGGCACCGATGTTCATTTCTGTTTGGTCCACGATAGATAGGGACAAGGCCACATGAAAACAATACGAACGATCCAGTTCCTGTTGCTTCTTGCCGTACCCATCCTTGCCGTTGCGGCGAAGGTTCCGGATCCGCTGCCGTCATGGAACGATGGCGCCGCCAAGCAGACCATTACCGCGTTTGTCCAGGCCACGACCACACAGGGTCGCAGTACCTTTGTGCCACCGGCCGAGCGCGTCGCCGTGTTCGACAACGATGGCACGCTCTGGCCGGAACAGCCGATGTATTTCCAGCTTGCCTTTGCGCTCGACCGCGTGAAGGCGCTGGCCCCGCAGCATCCCGAGTGGAAAACCAAGCAGCCATTCAAGGCTGTGCTAGAGGGTGACCTCAAGACCGTGCTTGCCGGCGGCGAGCACGCGCTAATCGAGCTCGTCATGGCCACCCACGCGGGCAATACCACCGAAGAGTTTGCGCGCATCGTGGAGGAGTGGATCGCCACAGCGAAGCATCCGAAGACGGGTCGCCGTTACACGGAGATGGTCTATCAGCCGATGCTGGAATTGCTCGCCTACTTGCGGGCGAACGGGTTCAGGACCTACATCGTTTCCGGGGGCGGCATCGAATTCATGCGTCCGTGGACCGAGAAGGTCTACGGCGTTCCGCCCGAACAGGTTGTGGGTAGCAGCATCAGGACCAGGTTCGAAATGCGTGGTAGCAAGCCCGTCCTGGTTCGTCTCCCCGAGGTGAACTTCATTGACGACAAGGCCGGCAAACCCGTCGGCATCCATTCGCATATCGGCCGCCGCCCGATTGCTGCGTTCGGCAACTCGGACGGCGACCTGCAGATGCTGCAATGGACTTGCATCGAGCGGCAGCCGAGTTTCTGCCTGTACGTTCATCACACCGATGCGAAGCGCGAGTGGGCTTACGATCGCACGTCCGGCATCGGCCGCCTCGACAAGGGCCTCGACGAAGCCAAGGCCAAAGGCTGGACGATCGTCGACATGCAGAAGGACTGGAAGGTCATTTACCCGACTGTGCCGAAATGAAGGCCGCCCCAAGGTTTGGCCCCATGAGTCAATAAACGGTCGCGGTTCCCAGCCTGTTTCGAGCCGACAACTCCGGCGGATTCATGGGCAGTCAGAGGCTAACCAGCGCACCAGATCGCGTCGTGAGCGTCTATGCTCGGTCTAGTGTGTATGAACCCCGGTATCCGACGGGCGAGGCGGTCTGAATGGAGGAGGAACGTATGCTTCGAGTGCCAGCTAGGTGGAGGGCGGCAGCTGCTGCCCTTTTCATTTTTGCGTTTGGCGTTTTTGAGCCAGCGTCGGCGGAACGGGCGTCATCTCCCATTGGTGTCGTGATCATGCACGGCAAGGGCGGTATGCCTGGCGGGCTGGTGGCGGGGCTCGCCTCTTCGCTCGAAGCGAAGGGCTATCTGGTCTCGAACATCGAGATGCCGTGGTCGAAAAAGCGCCAATACGATGTTGATGTCCGGGCTGCCGAGAAGCAGGTCCAGTCCGCCGTTGATGAGTTGCGGGCCAAGGGAGCGACGCATGTGTTCGTTGCCGGTCACAGCCAGGGCGGCGTGTTCGCGCTGCATGTCGGTGGTCAAACGACCGCAACTGGCATTGTCGCCATCGCGCCGGGCGGAAATGTTGCCAACTCGCTCTTTCGCGAAAAGCTCGGCGCCACAGTGGCCGAGGCACGCAAACTTGTGGCGGATGGCAAGGGTAATGAAAGAACCCAGCTTTATGATTTCGAGGGATCCAAGGGAATGATCCCGGTCGCGACCACGGCAGCGGTTTACCTCACCTGGTTCGACCCGAACGGCGCCATGAACCAGTGGTCGGCCTCGAAGAATATGAACCCCAAGGTGCCGGTCCTGTTCATAGCGCCAACCGGCGACTATCCGGGCCTGCTCAAAGTGAAGCAGGACATGTTCGGTTCGCTTCCAGCGAATCCTCTGACACAGATCTACGAGCCGGATTCGAACCACAAGGATGCGCCTACCGCGTCGGTTGACGAGATAGCGCGCTGGACGGCCGAGGTCGCAAGCAGGACCACCACCGCGCAACGCCGCTGAGAGAACAATCGAGGACTGACCACGGTTGCTTTCCACGGATGTCCGTTAAGCGGCCATTAACGGCTCGACGGATCGCTACTGCAAGCCAGGCATCGTCTCGAGTGTCTACTGTAATGAGCTTACCGCGGAATCTAAGCGGTTATGGCGAGCGCCACCTGTGGCTACTGACCCGCGGGACAACAAACCGGGATAGATTTATTTTCCAGTAAAGCAAATCTGTCTCGGTTTTCACCACTGGGCGGTCGCTGGCGCCCGGTGGGCGCTGGCGTTAACGTAAGGGCATGGCAAGCGCGTGGTGGAGTATCCGATGCCCCCGACGGTGAAGAACGAAGGCTACCGCACCGCGGACGAGATGGCCGATCGCCAGCGCGTGATCTCGGTCTCGGAGTTCTTCCTGAAGAATCGCCACCTGCTCGGCTTTGATTCCGGCGCCAAGGCGCTGGTGACGACGGTGAAGGAGGCGGTCGACAACGCCCTCGATGCCTGTGAGGAGGCCGGTATCCTGCCGGATATCCGGGTCGAGGTCTTCGATGAGGAAGACGGTGAGTTTCGCGTTGCAGTCGAGGACAACGGGCCGGGTATTGTCGAAAATCAGATCACACGCATCTTCGGTAAGCTCCTCTACGGTTCCAAGTTCCATAAGCTCAGCCAGTCCCGTGGGCAGCAGGGCATGGGCATTTCCGCGGCCGGTATGTACGCCCAGCTCACCACCGGCAAGCCCTTGCACATCATCAGCCGTGTGCGCGGCGACAAGCTTGCCACCGAGATGTTCGTCTCCATCGATACGGCGAAGAACCGCCCGGAACTCCACAAGAAGGCACACCTGAAATGGAACCGGACCCATGGCACGCGGGTGGAAGCCAATCTGGAAGGCCACTACCAGAAGGGCCCGCATTCCATCGACATGTACCTGAAGCAGACCGCGATCGCGAATCCCCACGTGCGCATTGATTTCACCGATCCACGTGGTGGGCACGTGCGCTACGACCGTAGTTCGAGAGCGCTGCCGCCGCGCCCGCAGGAGATCAAGCCGCATCCGCGGGGTGTCGAGCTTGGCCGCCTTATTCAGATGCTGGGCAGCACCAATAGTCGTACGCTGTTGCAGTTCCTGGAACACGAATTTTCCCGCGTCGGGCGCAAGACCGCGCAGGAGATCGTGCGTGTCGCGGCGCTGCGCTTGAGCGAACGTTCCCATCCGCGGCATATCGCGCACGCGCAGGCGAGCGCCTTGTATCGCGCGATCCGGAAGGTGCCGGTCTCCGCACCGCGCACGGATTGCCTGGCGCCGATTGGTGAGGCCCTGATGGAAGATGGGTTGCGCAAGGAAATCGATGCGGATTTCTTCGCGGCGGTGACACGACCGCCGGCGGTATATCGCGGCAACCCGTTCCAGGTCGAAGTGGCAATCGCGTACGGTACACCCGGTGGGGTCGGTCTGGAGGTGGACGCGGGCGGGCATATCCACAAAACCGGCGCGCGCAAGCGGGCGGCCGGCGCGGAAATTGCCCTGAGCGCGGACGAACCGGCTTACCTGCTGCGCTTCGCGAATCGCGTGCCGCTCTTATACGAGCAGGGCGGATGCGCCGTGACCAAGGCCGCGATTCAGACCCACTGGCGCACCTACGGCCTGCAGCAACCCAAGCGCGGGTTGCCGGTCGCGCCGCTCGCGATTGTGGTGCATCTCGCCTCGGTGTGGGTGCCGTTCGCCTCCGAGGCCAAGGAGGCGATCGCACCGTATCCCGAGATCGTCAAGGAACTGAAACTGGGTTTGCAGGCGTGCGGGCGCAAGCTCTCCGAATACTTGCACCGCACGCAGCGCTTGAAGCGCGAGTACGACAAGCGCTCGCATATCGAGCAGTATCTGCCGCATGTCGGCATTGCGCTACAGGAGATTCTGGGCCTCAGCGACGCCGAGCGCGACGCCACGGTGGTCCGGCTGGACGACGTACTCAACAAGAAGAGGAAGGTGTGATGGCCGATGACCCGAAGAACCAGGACACACCGGCGCCCACGGAACTCGACGTGCGCGCGATGGCGGTGATCGATGCCGTGGCCGAGGCGGTGCGCGCGAGCATTGGCCGTGGCGAGCTACCGAGCATCGAGCTGCCGGTACGCGGGCTGGAAAATGTCAGCTACGACGCGGCCGAGGGTTACCTGGAGCTCGGGGACGCGATCAAGTTGCGCACCCTCACCGTCAATACCGTACGTAGCTTTGCCCAGACCCTGCGTTTGATGGCCGCTTCGCGCGAGATGGTGCAGCACGACGATTTCGCCACCAAGCGCGAGGCTTATTACATCAGCAAGAACTGGGGCGATTGTCGTTTCGACGAGCAGGCGGAATCGGATGCGATCATGGATGACATCGAGGCGCTGGCGTCACTCCATGGATTGTCGCGTGAACAGCTGCGTTTCTATCCCGAATCCCACGGTGGCTCGGTGGCTGGCCAGCTCGTGGTACTCGACACGGATCCGGTGAGCGGCACACATCTTGAGATCGATTGCGCCAACCTCGGCAGTGGTGCCTACAGCATTCCGCGTTCGGTCGAGCGGCTTCAGTTTCGCACGAATGCCGCGTTCGTGCTTGCCATCGAAACCGGCGGCATGTTCCAGCGCCTGAACAACCATCGTTTCTGGAAGAATGCCAACTGTATTCTGGTGGAGATGGGCGGCGTACCGACGCGCGCGACGCGCCGTTTTATCCGCAGACTCTCCGATAACTGCAACCTGCCGGTTTACTGCTTCGTCGACTGCGATCCCTACGGGTTCGCGAATATTTACCGCACCCTGAAGGTAGGTTCCGGTAACGCGGCACACATCAACCGGTTTTTCTGTGTCCCGCGTGCGCAGTATCTGGGTGTGACGCCAAAGGATATCACCGAGTTCGGCTTGGAGGACGCGACCCATCCGCTGAGCAAGACCGACATCAAGCGGGCGCAGGACGCGCTGAAGAACGACCCGTTCTTTGCCAGTACGCCGGCGTGGATCGCCGCGATTGAACAGTTGCTGAACATGGGGGTGCGCGCCGAGCAGCAGGCACTCGCCAAGTGGGGACTCAACTACGTGATTGACGAATACCTGCCGCGCAAGCTTGCGCACAAGGAGAGTTTTCTGCCGTGAGGAATACCGGGGCCAGAGCACAATTCTCGCCAATATTGGAAACAATCAGGATCTGATCCCGGTTTTCAGTGAACAAAGCAGACGACAGCACCCTGCGCATCGACAAGTGGCTTTGGGCCGCGCGGTTTTTCAAGACGCGCGCCCTGGCCGCGGAAGCGGTGGCGGGCGGCAAGGTCAAGGTGAATGGCGAGCGCGTGAAGGCCGCGAAAGCGCTGCGCGTGAATGACGCCTTGAGCATCCAGATTGGCCCTTACGAATACGCCATTCGGGTGCGGGCGTTGTCCGCGCGGCGCGGACCAGCGTCGCAGGCTGCATTGCTTTATGAAGAGAGCGAGTCGAGCCAGGCCGCGCGCAAGGCCCTGGCCACGCGCCTTGCCGCCGAACGCCAGTCGGTCGCGCACACCGAAGGGCGTCCCAGCAAGAAGGAGCGGCGCCAGATGATTCAATTCAAGAAATCAAGGACTGAATAGCGGAATCCCCGCTGTGCAGGGGTAACAAATCCTGTCGGGGTTTGCTGCGCTTATCCCAACCTTGGGGCTAACCGGGGGCGACAAAGCCTATTGATAGAGCGAGAAATGGGCTTCGGAACAAGGCCTTAAATTCTCCAAATTTAGGGCTCCGGCACCGGCAAGGTGGCATATCTCTTGCCTTTCAGTGAGTAAGGACAACCAGGTGAAATAACGGCGCCAGGACGCGACATGGGTTCGACGCCATTCTTCGGCTGGTTTGCACGGGAAAAAACAAGCGACTCGTTCGGGGTGACCGTTGGCTCAAGAGGATCAGGAAAGAACCGTTCTTGTGCACGAACAAGCGACGCCCGGTGCTGCATTGGACCGGGTGGCGACGCCTTGTCTTGCGGGCTCCGCGGGCGCCTTGACCGAAACGGTTTGCCGGCTGTCCCGCGACAAGCCGCTCGCCATTGGCCGCGCGCTGGACAACGACGTGCACCTCCCGGATCTGAGGGTCGGGACCTTTGTGAATGGCGAGAGAATCACGCGCCATACGCTTAGCGAGGGAGACACGCTTCTCATCCGTCCGCACTATGCACTGAAATTCTGCTACCAGGTGACTCCCATGTCCGAAACGACGAACACCAACCAGGCGGATCCCGCCCAGGACGCTCTGACCGGTCTCTATGTCCGATACCATCTGCTCATGCGCATGGAAGAGGGTTTCTTCCAGGCGAAGAAGCGAAACGAAGAAATGGCCTTGCTCATGGTCGACGTGGACCACTTCGCGAAAATCATGAAAACCCACGGACCCGCCGCAGGCGATGTGGTGCTGCGCGATGTCGCAAGGGTCGTCGGCTCCGTTCTCCGCCAGGAAGATGTGTTTGCCCGATACGAAGACCATACCTTTGGGGTGCTTCTGCGCGATCGAAATGAAGCGGCAGCCGCGGTGTTGGCGCAGCGCATCCGCCGGACGGTGAAAAATCATTCCTTCCTACACGATGGGAACAAGATCGATGTCACCGTCAGCCTGGGAGTCGGCTTCCTCAGGCGGAATACAAAAAGCCCGATGGATTTCCTGAGCGAAGTCCTGTCCAACCTGGCCAAATCGCGTCGCGCGGGTGCCGATACCATCAATGG
>Ga0111171_1062_pt1 | contig 17828 bp, 14 predicted proteins | sample DeeMarSWOR324_28_FD_80232 | JGI IMG/M metagenome (GOLD analysis project Ga0111171, IMG submission 80232) | Acidithiobacillales bacterium SM23_46 | reverse complement strand
ACCAGATCCGCAGGTGTGTCGTAGTCGAGCTCCTCCACCGCTTCGTCGACGATCCGCACATCGTAGTGCTCAGGTGTGTAGCGCGCGATCATGGCGAGATTCAGCGGCGGAATGGCCAGCACCTTGATGTTGGAATGCAGGCTTTCCTTGTAAGCGGGATTGATGAGCAGTATCCGTTTCAAGCAAATCCATCCAATTGCGCAAGAACCAGCGCGAGATATTGCGCCACGAGGAATATCTTAGCGATATCGCCGACGGGAACCTAACGAAGGTCTGGGTAACGGCAGGGGAATGCCTATTGAAGGGTGGTACGAAAGCGCCGAAAACTCGCCAGTATCAACAGCACCGCCATTCCGATAAGTATCAGCACATGCTTAACCACAAAACTCCCCTCGCCCCCCTTGAGCATGATATTGCGCAGCAAGGCAAGATAGTGCGTGAGCGGATCCACATACGACGCCCACATCATGGGTGCTGGCATGTTCTCGATCGGAAACATAAGACCAGACAGCAGGATAGCGGGAAACAGGAACAGGAACCCTCCCATCGTCGACTGCTGCTGGTTGCTGGCAATCGTCGAGATTAATGTTCCGATCGCCACCGTCGTGCATACAAAGGCCACGGAGGCGACTAGCAGTACCGCGAAAGAGCCCCGCATCGGCACGCCGAAGCCAAACACCGCGACTGCCAGAACCAGCGGTATCTGGACAATTCCAAGCACGAGATAGGGAATAGTCTTTCCCAAAATGACCTCGGTGGCGGACACCGGTGCCGAGATCAGCATCTCGAACGTGCCAACCTCCTTCTCTCGGGTCAGCGACATGCCGGTCAGGATAATCGTCGTGATGGACAACAGCATACACATCACGCCCGGTACCATGAAGAACGCCGTCTCCAGCGTCGGGTTGTACAGTACCCGGACCTCAAAACTGATCGGAAATTCTGGTCGCTTGATGTGCAGGTCGTCCTCGATTACTGCATTGGAAATGTTGCGGACGTACTGCTCGACCGCTTGCGCCTCGAGCACGTTCATCGAATTGACCAGTAACTGCAGGTCCCCGGCACCACGCCCGACCGCGCGCGACAGGCCTCCGGGCGGCGACACAAGCGCCGCATCCGCTTTACCGCTGCGGACAAGCTCAAATGGATCAACATTGTGATCGCCTGACGCCGAGCGAAACCACTGGCTCTCGACGCTTCGATCGTAGATCCTCCGCAGCAGGTAGTCGTTCGAGTCGGGCTGTGCCCAGAGATCGACGTTCTTGATGTCCGTCGAAAGTGCCAGCCCGAACAGCGTCAGCTGAATCATTGGCGTGATGAATAGCAGAATCCTCATCCGCGGATCGCGCAGCGCCTGCTTAAACTCCTTGCGCAAAAAGGCACGCAGAGTTCGCATCATGGTTCTAGATCCTTCTTGAACTTTCGTGCGGCGATCGCAATGATGATGACGCACAAAACGCCAAGGGCCAGGAAGGCAGTACCCATTTCGACGAGGGTCGAACCCTTCAGATAGGAATCACGCGCAATGGTCATAAACCAGCGGGCCGGAAGCACCATCGTCAGATAGCGGAAGAACACCGGCATACTCGCAATCGGGAAAATGAATCCCGAGAGCAGAAAGGCCGGGATCATCCCTGCCATCATCGCGAGCTGCATCGCGATCTGCTGGCGCCGCGTCAGCACCGAAATCAGCAGCCCAAGCGCGAGGTAGGTGGCGAGAAACAGAATGCCGCCGAGCACGAACAACACGTGGCTGCCGCGAAACGGCAATGCGAAGACAGTTCGCGAAATGACATACACAAATGCCAGCCCCACCAGCCCAAGCACGGCGTAGGGAGCAAGCTTGCCGACAATGATTTCAAGTGGCTCGGCCGGGGTCGATAGCAACAACTCCATCGATCCGTTTTCCCATTCGCGTGCCACCGTAAGCGCAGTAAGCAGCACGGCCAGGATCGCGAGGACCGCTACGGCGAGGCCCGGGATGACGAACCAGCGGCTGTTCAGTTCCGGGTTGAAAAGAAAACGCGTGTGGATCTCGATCGGCTTGGGTGGATCGAAGTCGGCGATCCGGCGTGAGGCGATCGCCTCGATCGAGGCAACGTAACCCAGAATCGGGCCTACGGTTGAGTTGTCAGAGCCGTCCAGCAACAGTTGTGCCTTGGCTACCCCGCCCGATAACAGGTCCTTTTGAAATCCGCCGGGGATGACAAGCGCCGCGCGGCTGCGATCGCCGTCAATCGCCTGCTGCGCGGCCGCCGGCGAAACCACGGGGTCAACAAGAAAATATCCCGAGCTCCCGAACGTATCGATAACGCGACGTGAGGTCTGGGTCTTGTCCGCGTCATGCACGGCAAGCGGCACGTTCTTGACGTTGAACTCGATCGCGAACCCGAACGTGAACACCATGAAAACCGGCAATCCGAGCGCCAGCGTCAGGGTGAATCGATCGCGCAGCACGTGGTACATCTCCTTCTGCGCAATCGCCGCCGCCCGGCTCCAGCGAAAGCTCATCGGCGCTCCCCTTCGACGGTCCGGATGAACACGTCCTCAAGCGTCGGCGAAATCGCCTGAACACGGAACCGCGAGGCCAGCTCGCGCCGCAAATTCTCTCCCCCAACTGTCTTGCGAAGTGCCACGTGAAAACGCATGCCATAGGGCTCGAAAAAGGCCACATCCGGGTGGTCTCGCAACCCATCCATGTCTCCGTAGTGCACTGGTGAAACGGCCTCGAGCTCAAAGAGCTGCTCCGGGAAAACTTCAGCCTTCAGCCGCGCCGGGGTGTCGAGTGCAACTATCTGTCCGGCACGCATCAGCGCGATTCGGTCGCACTGCTCGGCCTCGTCCATGTAGTGCGTGGTCACGAAGATCGTCTTGCCCTGCCGGGCAAGATCGCGAATCAGCGCCCAAAACCGCGAACGCGCTGCCGGCGTGACGCCGGCTGTCGGCTCATCGAGAAAGACGACTTCCGGGTCGTGCAGGATGGATGCGGCAAGCGCCACCTGCTGCTTGATGCCCCCGGGGAGATCGCGAATCAATGCATTCAGAGGGCGCTGAAAAGTGATAAACGCCAGTATTGAATCGCGGCGTTTCGCATAGACGGCCGGATCGAGCTTGCGCAGTCCGGCGATGAACGAGAGGTTCTCCTCGACGGTCAGATCGTCATACAAGGTGAATTTTTGCGACATGTAGCCCACGCGGGCTTTGATTGCCATTTCTCCCGCATCCAGCGCGACCCCCGCCACGGACCCATACCCGGCGCTCGGGCGCAGCAGGCCGCACAACACCCGAATGGTCGTCGTCTTGCCCGCACCGTTCGCACCGAGAAATCCGAACACCTCACCCCGCCGCACGGCGAAGCTGATACTGTCGACCGCGGTGAAGTCGCCGAACCTCACGGAAAGATTCTGCACTTCGACCGCGCTGTCCTTCATGACGCCACCTCGTCCTGGCGCAGGAAGAGCTGATCGAACGACGATACGTGCGCCCGCGCGAGCAGCTCGCGTGGCTCCCCTTCCGCGACCGTCTTGCCGCGCGCAATGAGATGCACAACTGAACATCGCTCGGCCTCATCCATATAGGCCGTCGTGATGATGATCAAGATTCCGCGGTCCGCCAAGCGGTAGAGCAGATCCCAGAACTCGCGACGGCTGATCGGATCGACGCCATTGGTGGGCTCGTCGAGCAGCATGACCTCGGGCGAGCGCAGCAGGGCGCACATGAGGCCAAGCTTCTTGTACATGCCGCCGGAGAGCTTGCCCGCCGCTCGCTCCACGAACGGTCCAAGTTGGGTAATTTCGAGCAGCTCCTTGCGCCGGGCCCGGTACTCTGCCGCGTCGATGCCGTAGAGCTTCCGGAAGAACTCCAGATGCTCGTCGATCGACAGATCGGCATAGAGACTCTGCGTCTGGGGCATATAGGCCACGCTCGCGCGAATCTCCTCGAACCGCAGCGGCACGCCGTCCCGGTAGAACCCGACACTGCCCGCATCGGGGGTAAGCAAACCAAGCACCGTCCGCATGAGCGTCGTCTTGCCCGCACCCTCGGGACCGATGACTCCGTGCATTCGGCCGCGTTCGAACTGCAGTGAAACGCCGGCCAGTGCTTGTGTCGTCCCGAGCTTCTTGTGCACCTCATGAACGCGGATCGCGATGGAAGTGGCCACCGTCCATCACTCCGGCAGCGCCACTTCGATCGTCATCCCGGGCTTGAGAATCTCTTCGCCGTTGGCATCGTTGAAGCTGATCTTGACGCCGAAGACCAGCCGCTCGCGCTCCGCACGCGTCTGCACGTTCTTCGGCGTGAACTCGGCCTCGTCATTGATCTTCAGGATCACGCCCTCGAACTTGCGGTCGCCGAGCTCCGGGAGATAGCCAGCGAGCTTCATCCCCGGCGAGAGCTTGGCGACCAGCGGTTGCGGGACATAAATGTACGCCCAGATATCTCGCACGTTCGCCACCGTAAGAATCTTCATGCCTGGCATCATCCACTCGCCGGGTTCGTGGTAGCGACTTAAAACCTTGCCGTCGATCGGCGACGCGATCGTGCACCACTTGAGCCGCGTCTCGGTGTCCTCCTTCTGGTTGCGCGCCTGATCAAGCTTCTCCTGGCTAACCGAGCCGATCTTCGCGAGCTGCACGTCGCGCGCGTAATTCTCGCGCGCCAGTCGGGCCGCGATCTTGTAGTCCTCGCAACCGAGCACGACGAGGATGTCGCCGGTGTTCACGCGATCGCCCTCGCGCACCCTCACCTCATCGATCGCCGCGGCGACGCGCGCCGACAGGTCCACCTTGGTGGCCTCCAGCGTGCCGGCATATCGAAATGGCCGTTCGAACAGCAGGTAGGCTGCGAGAACCGCGGCGGAGACCAGCGCCAGCGCGACCAGGAGCAATGACTTGGGAGGACGTTTCATGGCAATTCCGCCTTAGGGTTTGTCCTGATCTGACACGCCGTGCGAACGGATCGGCTCGTGCCACCAGCCTCCGCCCAGCGCCTGAAATAACGCAGCGCTGTCGGCAAAGCGTGCCGCCTGCGCCTGAACCAGTCCGATCTTCGCCTGCTGAAACTGGCGCTGCGCTGTGAGCAGGGCCAGATACGTGGCGGCCCCCAGCTCGTACTGCTTCTGCGTCAGGTCCAACGCCTCGCGCGCCGCCGTGGCTGCTTCGCTCTGGGCCTGGAGCGTCTGCGCATCCAGCTCGAGTGCGCGCAGCGTATCGGCCACATTCTGGAACGCACGCAACACCACTTCGCGGTACTGGGCCGCCGCCTGGTCGTAAGCGGCAATTGCCGCGCGTCGCTGCGCCGTCAGCTGCCCACCGCGAAACAGCGGTTGCGCGAGCCCAACGCCAAAACTCCAGACCGATGTCCCGGCGGTGAACCAGTCGCCGGATACGTTCGTCAGGGAGCCATAGCTCCCGGTCAGCGTAAGCTGCGGATAAAGATTTGCGGTCGCCACGCCGACCTTCGCGCTGGCGCGATGCAGCAACTCCTCAGCCGCGCGGATATCGGGGCGATCGCGTACCAGCGCGGAGGGCAAACTCACCGGGAGTTCCTGCGGCAACTCAAGCGCGGCGAGCGTGAACTCCGGCATCTGTGCCTCGCCCGGAAGCTTACCGACGAACACCGAAAACAGGTGACGCGTGCGCGCCAGATCCTTCTCAATCGCCGGAAGACCTGCGCGCGTCTGCGCAACCTGACTGCGCTGCGTGAGCACGTCGCTCCTCGCTGCGCCGCCCAGCGCGACCTGACGCTCCACGATGGCAAGTTGCTTTTCCTCCGCCGCGAGGATTTCCTGTGTGGCCTCGAGCTGTGCGCGAAGCGCGGCCTCGCGAATCGCGGTGGTCACGACGTTGGCGGTGAGCGTCACATACGCGGCCTGGAGCTGGAATTGCTGGTAATCGGCCTCGCTCTGCAACGCCTCAAACTCGCGTCGCGCGCTGCCGAACAGATCGAAGTAGTAGCCAATGCTGACCGAGGCGTTATAGAGGTTAAACTCCACCGGCGGGATCTGCGGCATACCAATCGCCGCGGGTGAAAATCGCTGGCGCCCGGCACTGCCCTTGGCATCGAACTGTGGCGAAAACAGCGCGCCGCGCGCGGCGCGCAGATTCTCCTCCGCCACGCGCAGCGTCGCCTGCGCGGAGGCGAGCGTTGGGCTATCTGCCAACGCCTGGCGTATCAGCTGGTCGAGTGCCGGCGAACGGAACAGGATCCACCACTGCGCCGGCACTTCCTCACCGGCGACGAGACGCTGCGCCGCGCCACCCGGACCCGGCGCGGACGCGGTCTCGCCCGCAACCGGCGTTGGCGTGTAGCTTTCAACCTGCGGAGCGTCCGGCTCCCGAAAATCGGGCCCGACCGCACATCCACCCATTACCAGCGCGAATAGCGTGAAAACTATTGGAGTTTGCGGACGCACGCTGTCTCTATCATAGCGCGCACGCGTTGCCCCATTCTACGAGTCTTGCGTCGGAAGCTTACGCGAGCTGGCGGCGATGTTGCCGCTCTCAATCGCGTGGTTTGTGGCGACACGCGTATCACCAGGGTACGGACAGCCGCGTGAAGGGAAGAACCGCTCGCCCGCTCACACCGGGGCCAGGTGTGGCTCCGCACTGCGGACATCAATACCACGTGGTGCCGTCTTGCCGAGGACGGTGGCAAGCTGCTGTTCCCGAAGAAGAGCGTCGGCGAGTACGGCGCCGCCGGCAACTCTGGGACAGCAAGCGCAACCGCATCGCCGTGCACAGCCGAATTCCCTGAGCCCGATCCGGACCCAGGGATACCAATCGGCTTGTGCCGACGCGATCCCTAGAAGGTAAAGGTGGCTATCGCCGAGTACATTAGCAGGCTTTTCCCGACCTCCTTGTCGGTGTCGAGGTAGTCGGCCTGCAATCGCACCCCGACGTACGGCACCCGAAAGCCTATACCTAATCCATACATCGGATTCGTGCTGTCGTTCTTGGTCGTGGTGCCACTGACCGTCGATTCAAAGCTCAGCTTGGCAGCACCCGCCTTGGCATAGAAATCGATTGGGCCGATCGGCAGGATCGCCAGGAGATTGGCTGCGAACGCCGATGCATCGGCTTGCGCATTGATTGCGCTGTTCTTGGGCTTGAAGTCACCGAAGTCGGTGTATTGACCCTCGATCGCAAAATCGAATAGTGGAACCACGCCAATGCGATATCCCACCAGCCCGGAATAGAAAACGTTCGAGTCCATATCGACCTGCGCCGTGGTGGCATCGGCAATGACACCCCTGCCTGCCCCGACACCGACATAGAATCCGGCACCGGCCGCCTGCGCCGTACTGGCCAACAACAACAGTGCCGCACCGACGCTGGCCGAATACACTCTCTTGTTCATCTTTCACTGCTCCTGTGACTGCGGTTGAGAATCCGCTGCCGAGTCTAGCTGCGAACCGCCGCAGACGCCCAACCCGGTAGTTCGCAGCCTGACAACCGGCAGATCGCGGCGGTTACGCGGCGGACTACGAATAACGGCGGTACACCCGTTCACGGCAAACATCCCCATAAACAGCGTATTGCCCGTCAAGGCCGAGGCGGCGTGCCATAAACTGGTCTCTGTCTCAAAGCAGCCGACCGGCTACACCAGCGGCTCTACACCAGCGGCTGGGTCAGATCGTTACGCAATCTGTTGCTGTTGCCCTTGCTGGGCGAGCAGCACCTTCAGTTCCGGCACGCATGAACCACAGTTGGTTCCGACCTTGAGCCGCGCGCCAAGCGCCTCGACACTCCCGCAGCCCGCACGAATGGCGTCACAGATCGTCGCCTCTCCTACGCCGAAGCACGCACATACCTGTCTCCCCGTCTCCTTCTGCCCTTTCGGAGGAACGCCCGCGAGTATGCCAGCACGGGTCGCAGCGTCGAGACTTTCCAGCCCAAAAAGGGACACCAGCCAGTCCCGTGGCGGCAGCTGGGGACTGGGGCCAATAAAGATGCAACTTTCGAGCTTGCCCCTGGTGAGACGCGCGGCACGGTAACGGCGCGCGGCATTGTCGAAGTATTCTATCCACTCGACCTTGTCGTCTTGTGCGCACAGGACCGCGCGTGCGGCAGTTGCCCAGTCCTTCGGAAGATCATTGCCGGCAAGCTCATAGCGCCACAGACCTTGCCCGCGCGCACAAGCCCAGTACGAGGCATTGTGTTGCGGAAGTTGCCGGCGCGAGAGCAGAAACCCATGCCATGCTGCTTTCATTGGTACCAACCGCACCGGGGTGTGCTTGAATTCCGGCTCACCTGAAACCGGATCAGTTGCCGGGTTCACAACCCGATCAATCGCGCCGGCACTCGAGAACTGGTCGCTCCAGTGCATCGGTGCGAACAGCGTGCCGCGGCGGACTGAGTCCGTCACCCGTACACGCCCGGCGGCAGTTCCCCACCGTGACTCGGCGCGGGCAAGCGATCCATCGACGAGACCAAGTGGCGCCGCATCGTCCGGATGCACTTCGATATAAGGCTCGACGAAATGTGCGGAAAGTCGGGCCGAGAGTCCGGTACGCGTCAAGGTATGCCAATGGTCGCGCACGCGCCCGGTGTTGAGCGCCAGTGGGTAGTCGCAGCTGGTGGCATGGGCGGGTTCACGCGGCGCAATCGGGATAAAGCGCGCGCGACTGTCGGGCGTGTAGAAATTGCCGTCTCCGAACAGACGCGCTGTACCGTGCGGGCGTTCGCGGGTCACTGGCCACTGTAACGGCACAAGATCTGCGTATTCTGCGTCGCTCAGGGCCGCAAGGCCGGAAAGATCGAAATCGCGCGTGCCCTCGTTGGCGTGACCAGACAGCGCGGCGTGCTCCCGAAATATTTCTGCCGCAGACTGATACGCGAACGCATTTTCAAACCCCATTCGCCGCGCCACTTCCGTAATGATCCACCAATCGGGCCGCACTTCGCCGGACGGGGGCATGAACGCCCGCTGACGAGAAATACGCCGCTCCGAGTTGGTGACAGTGCCCTCTTTCTCGCCCCAAGCGGACGCCGGCAAAAGGACGTGCCCGTACTTCGCAGTGTCGGTATGGCGCACGCAATCCGATACCACAACGAACTCGCACCGCGCCAAGGCGCGATGTACCTGCCCGGCATCCGGCACACTCACCGCCGGATTGGTCGCCATGATCCAGAGCGCCTTGATTGTGCCCGCCTCGACCGCGCGAAACAGATCCACCGCCTTCAAGCCCGGTTCAGATGCGATCGTCGGCGCCTTCCAGAAATCCTTCACGAGCGCCCGATGCCCCGGATAATCGAGCTCGAGATGTGCGGCAAGCTGATTGGCAAGCCCTCCCACTTCGCGACCACCCATGGCGTTCGGCTGGCCGGTGACCGAAAACGGCCCCATGCCGGGCCGCCCGATGCGTCCGGTGGCAAGATGGCAGTTGACGATGCTGTTGACTTTGTCGGTGCCGCTCGAGGACTGGTTGACGCCCTGCGAAAAAACCGTCACTACGCGCTCGGTACGGGCAAAGAGTTCGTAGAAACGGGCGACATCCGCGGCCGCGAGCCCGCAGCGCTCGCCAACGGTTGCAATATCCGGGCTGCTTGCATGTGCCGCCTCCAGCGCGTCTTCGAGCCCGTCAGTATGGCGCTCGACAAACTGTGGATTTACTTCGTCGTGCGCCGACAGGTAGACGAGTAAGCCATTGAATAGCGCCGCATCGGCGCCGAGACGAATCGGCAAGTGCAAATCGGCACCCTCGACCGTTGCGGTGCGGCGCGGATCGATGACGACGATCGAAAGATCCGGATGATCTTTCTTCGCCTGTAGCAGGCGTTGATAGAGAACCGGATGACACCAGGCGGTATTCGAGCCGACCAACACCACGAGCTTCGCGCGCTCGAAGTCCTCGTAACAGCCGGGCACGGTGTCGGATCCGAAAGCGCGCTTGTGACCGGCGACGGCAGAGGCCATACATAGGCGTGAGTTGGTATCGATATTGGCAGAGCCGATAAAGCCCTTCATGAGCTTATTGGCGACGTAGTAATCCTCGGTGAGCAACTGGCCGGAGACATAGAATGCCACGGCGTTCGGCCCGTGCTGGTCAATCACGCGCTGGAAGCCCAGCGCGACGGCGTCGAGCGCGTGGTTCCAGCTGACGTGCTTGCCACCGACCTCGGGTTGCAATAACCGGGAGGAGAGATCCAGCGTATCGGCGAGCGCCGAACCCTTGGAGCACAACCGGCCAAGATTCGCCGGGTGATCGGGATCGCCACGCACCGCCACCGAACCATTGTCGGCAACCGAAGCAATCACCCCGCAACCGACCCCACAGTACGGACAGGTGGTGCGTCTCTCGATCGCGCCCATGGTGAAGAAGCTGTTCCGTTTCCGCTAGTCGCCGGACTCACCCTCGCCCGGCATCAGAGCAAGCCAAATTCGCCCGGCCTCCACTCGCACCGGGAAGCGCGCGGCGCAACCCTCGTCCGGAGCGACAGCCATGCCGGTATCCAGATCGATTTTCCAGTCGTGCAACGGACAGGCGACCTTGCGCCCGTGCACGATGCCCTGCGAGAGTGGCCCGCCCTTATGCGGGCAGCGGTCGCGCAGCGCGAACACCTCGTCCTCCAGCGTACGAAAAACCGCGATGTCGCCGCCGTTCGCGCGCACCACGCGCGCGCCCTGGCGGGGGATATCGTCGAGCGCGCCGATTTCGATCCAGCCGGACGGCGCCTGTTGCTTCACTGCATTCATGCTGCTCATGCTTGTTCCTCGGTTCAGGCGATTTGCGCGATCGGGATGAATTCGTGCTGGTCGGCCCCCTTCGCCCGTTCCGCCCAGGGATCCACCTGCGCGAATACCTGGGAGTGACGAAAGCGTTGCGCCAGCGCCTTGCGACCGACCTCATCTTCGACCACCCGGCTCTTTACATATGCGAGGCCCACGCGCTCCACCCAGGGCGCAGTGCGCTCGAGGTAGTGCGCCTCCTCTCGGTAGACCTGCAGGAACGCGGCACAATACTCCAGCACTTCTTCGGGCGTCTTCACCGCGCACAGGAAGTCGGTGGCGCGCACTTTCACGCCACCGTTGCCGCCGACATGCAGCTCGTAGCCGGAATCGACACACACAACGCCGAAGTCCTTGATCGTGGCCTCTGCGCAGTTGCGCGGGCAGCCGGACACCGCGAGTTTGAATTTGTGCGGTGTCCACGAACCCCACGCCATCCTTTCCAGTTGAATGCCCATGGTGGTTGAGTCCTGGGTGCCAAACCGGCACCAGTTCTTGCCGACACAGGTCTTGACCGTGCGAATCGCCTTTCCGTAGGCATGGCCGGAGACGAACCCGGCACGGCTCAGGTCGCCCCACATTGCCGGCAGCGTCTCCTTCGGCACGCCCAAAAAGTCGATGCGCTGGCCGCCAGTAATATGCACCGTCGGGACCTCATACTTTTCGGCAATTTCCGCAAGCGCACGCAGCTCGGCCGGCGTGGTCTCGCCGCCCCAGATTCGCGGCACCACCGAATAGGTGCCGTCTTTCTGGATATTGGCGTGCACGCGCTCGTTGATGAAGCGCGACTGGTTGTCGTCCACGTACTCTCCGGGCCACGCCACCAACAGATAGAAGTTCAGAGCCGGACGGCACTTGTTGCAGCCGTCCGGCGTCTTCCACGCCAGCATGTCCATGACGGCACGAATGCTCTTCAGTTTCTGCTCGCGAATGGCCGCGCGAATCTCGTCATGGCTGTGCTCGGTGCAGGGACAAAGCGGCTTCTTCTTCGGAGTCGTCGAGTAGTCTCCGCCGAGCGTGGAGGCAAGCAGCGCTTCCACAAGACCCGTGCAGGAGCCGCAGGAACTCGAGGCCTTGGTGTGCGCGCGCACTTCTTCCAGCGTGAATAACTTCTTTTCGGTGATGGCCTGCACGATCGTACCCTTGCACACGCCATTGCAGCCGCAGATTTCGGTTTCATCCGGCATTCCCGCGACGCGCGTCTTGATGTCACCGTGCCCGGAGTCGCCAAGGTGCGCCTGCCCGAACAGCAGCTTGTCGCGCAGGTTCGCGACATCGGTACCCTCGCGCATCAGCTGGAAGTACCAGCTGCCATCCATGGTGTCGCCATACATCACCGCGCCCTGCACGCGGTCGTCCTTCAGCACCACCTTCTTGTAAACGCCGCGGCCCGCGTCCTTTAGAACAATCTCCTCGCAGCCCTCGCCGCCCTGGAATTCGCCTGCCGAGAACAGATCAATGCCGGTGACCTTGAGTTTGGTGGAAGTTACCGAACCTTCATAACGCGCGAAACCGAGCTCGGCCAGATGGTTGGCGCAGACCTTGGCCTGCTCGAAGAGCGGCGCCACCAACCCGTAGGTCTGGCCGCGATGCTGCACGCATTCGCCGACGGCGTAGATGCGCGGGTCGTAGGTTTGCAGCGTGTCGTTGACTACAATTCCGCGATCGCAGTGGATGCCGGCACTCCTGGCGAGCGTGAAATTGGGCCGAATGCCCACCGCCATCACCACCAAATCGGCGGCGATTTCGGTTCCGTCCTTGAAGCGCACCGCGCGCACCAGCGTATCCCCTAGGATCGCCTCGGTCTGCGCTGGCATGAGGAAGGTCAATCCGCGCTCCTCGAGCGAGCGCTTGAGGAACGCCGCGGCCGGCTTGTCGAGCTGCTTCTCCATCAGCGTGTCGAGAAGATGCACGATTGTGACCGCCATGCCCTGCTTCATCAGGCCATTGGCCGCCTCGAGCCCGAGCAGTCCGCCCCCGATTACGACCGCGTGCTTGTGTGACTTGGCCGCCGCGAGCATGCGCTCGATGTCATGCATGTCGCGGAATGTCACGACCCCCGCCAACTCCTTGCCCGGTACCGGAATCACGAACGGATTCGAGCCGGTGGCGAGTATCAGCCGGTCGTACGGCTCCTCGGTGCCGTCGGCGGCCATCACCTTGCGCCGCACGCGGTCGATCTTCACGATCTCCTTGCCCTTGTGCAGCGTGATGCCATTTGACGTATACCAGGCATCATCATTCAAAACGATGTCCCCGAATTGCTTCTCGCCCGCCAGTACGGGCGACAGCAGGATACGGTTGTAGTTGGGCAGCGGCTCGGCACCAAAGACCGTAATGGCATACTTGTCCGGCGCCAGTTTGAGCAACTCTTCGACCGTACGAATCCCGGCCATGCCGTTGCCAATCAGGACCAATTTTTCCTTCATGCGAAGTCTCCTCAGGCCGCCGCCTCCGAGGGGCGGCGTTCACGTTCGTAGAGAAACTTCAGAACCGCGGCACGTGCCTGCACATAGGCCGGCTCTTCGGCAAGCGTGAGCCGATGGCGTGGGCGTGGCAGTTTCACGCTCAGGACGTCACCGATCGTCGCTGCCGGCCCGTTGGTCATCATGACAATCCGGTCCGAAAGCAGCACCGCCTCGTCGATGTCGTGGGTAATCATGAGCACAGTGTTGCCAAGGCGCGTGTGAATCTCCATCAGCGCTTCCTGGAGGCTCGCGCGCGTGAGTGCGTCGAGCGCCCCGAATGGCTCATCCATTAGCAATACCTTCGGTTCCATCGCAAGCGCCCGGGCAATACCCACTCGCTGTTTCATTCCGCCGGAGAGCTCGTTCGGGCGCTTGTCCACCGCCTGCTCCATGCGTACCAGTGCCAGATTCTCGAGCGTCCAAGCATGCCTCTCAGCCTTGCTTTTCATCGAGGCAAACACCTTGTCGACCGCGAGCTGCACGTTCTCGTAGACCGTGAGCCACGGCAGCAGCGAGTGATTCTGGAACACGACGGCGCGCTCCGGTCCGGGCTCACGCACCTCGCGGTCCTCGAGTAGCACGACCCCCTCGGTGGCGTTCAGTAGCCCGGCGATAATGTTGAGCAGCGTCGACTTGCCACAACCCGAGTGGCCGATGATCGAGATGAACTCGCCGCGTTCAATCTTCAGGTTCACGTTCCGCAGCGCCCGAAAGGACCCCTGCGCCATTGGGAACTCGATGCCGGTGTCTTCGACGTTGAGATAACTCTTCATGATTTCTCCTTAGTGCGCCGTGTAGTCAAAGCGCCGTTGCAGCACGTTCATCACCATCTCGAGTCCAATGCCGACCAGGCCAATGACGACGATCGCGACGATGATCGATGCCACGTTCAGGTTGTTCCATTCGTCCCAGACGTAGAAGCCGATGCCGATCCCACCCGTGAGCATTTCAGCGGCGACGATTACCATCCAGGCGATGCCGAGAGACAGGCGCATGCCGGTGAGAATGTAGGGGCGCGCCGCGGGCAGCAGGATCTTGCGGGCAACCTCGAGCGGCCCGAGCTTCAACACGCGGGCGACATTGAGATAGTCCTGCGGAATGGCGCGCACGCCGGCGGCCGTGTTGAGCAACGTCGGCCAGATGCAGGTGATGAAGATCACGAAGATCGCAGATGGGTCTACGGCCTTGAAGACCAGCAGCCCGATCGGCAGCCAGGCAAGCGGACTTACCGGCCGCAGGATCTGGATTAGCGGCTGCCAGGCGGTGTTGAAGGTCTTGCTCATACCCATCAGGAATCCAACCGGAATAGCCACCAGCACGGCCAATCCAAAACCGGCCGACACCCGCCCAAGCGAATAAAGCAGTTGCCAACCAATGCCCTTGTCGTTCGGGCCAGCGTCGCGGAATGGATCGGCAAAGATTTCGGCTGCCCGCTGCGCTACCGCGGCAGGCGTCGGGAGTTCCGGCGCGATGTGGGTCTGCACCACCACCCACGCAGCTATGACGAAGCCGAACGTAAAGAACGGCAGCACCAGTCGAACAATGGCCTCGCGCGATATGCCGATTGACCTGCGAGGGGCGACACTCGCGGGCACCGCAACTGCCACCGCCGGAGTGGCCGCGGACACCGCCTCGGCGTGGTCTCTCTTCAATTTCACGATGGTCGCAGCCATGATCTCTCCTTTGCGTTTCGTTTCAGCCGTTCGCCTTGGCGAGCGCCGCTACGTCAACCTTCATGTTCTTCACCTGGAAGCCCTTCAGATAATCTATGGGTCTGGCCGCATCGAACCGCATGCCATCGAAGAACTTGTCCGGACCCATCGGGATCGGCGCGCTGGCCTGCGTGAGTGTCCAGTTGCCGGCATGGCTGCCTTCGACCTTGTGATCGACGGTGGGATAGGAGACACCCAGCGCCTTCGCGGCCTCGCGATAGAGATCCGGGCGATATACCGAGGCAGCCGCTTGCTTGATGTTGAGCGGCTTCTCGATCTGACTCCAGCGCAGCATCTGGGTGATAAACCACTCGGCGTGCGAGCGCCACGGGAAGGTAGCGGCATAGCGGTAGAAGACGTTGAAGTCTGGCAGCGGCCGCGGTGCCTCACCCTTGGAGTAACGAAAGGTTCCGGTCATCGACATCTTCACCACTTCTTCCGGGGCGTTGACGTACGACTTCTGCGAGATAATCTTGACCACCTCGGCGCGGTTGTCGGGCTTGTCCATCCATTGCGCCGCCTCGATCAGAGCCATGACGGCCGCCCTGTGCGTCTTCGGATATTTCTCGGCCCACTCGAGATTTACGCCGAACACCTTTTCGGGATTGTTGTTCCAGATCTCGTAGTTGGTGATGATGGTGTGGCCGATGCCGGCCGTCACGGCTCGCTCGTTCCAGGGCTCGCCCACACAGTAGCCATCGATGTTCTTCGAACGGAGGTTGGCGACCATCTGCGGCGGCGGAATGACGATGAGCCGCACGTCGTTGTCCGGATCGATCCCGCCTGACGCCATCCAGTAACGGATCTCGTAATTGTGGGTCGAGACCGGAAATACCATGGCGAAGGTCATTGGCGGCTTGCCCGCCTTCTTGTCCTCGTCAATTACTATTTTCAGGGCGCGCGCCGAGGTCGGCCGTTCCTTCATCGCCGCAGGGCTGGCCTTCAGCATGCGCTCGTAGAGGGCGTTCGAAACAGTGATGCCGTTGCCATTCAGATCCATACTGAACGCCGTGATCGTGGCCTTGGGCACGGCGCCGACGCCGAGCGTGGCGGCAATTGGCATGCCGGCCAGCATGTGCGCCCCGTCAAGTGCGCCGATCGAGACCTTGTCGCGGATATTCGCCCACGAGGCTTCCTTCGAAACTGCAGCATCGAGACCGTATTTCTTGAAGTAGCCCTTTTCGGCCGCCACCACGATTGGCGCACAGTCCGTGAGCGGAATGATGCCGAAGGTGACCCTGGTCTTCTCCGGCGCGTCCTTGGAGCCCGCGTAGACGGCGCTGCGCAAGTCACCGGGAGTCATGCCGAGCAAACCGGTCGCGCCCACACCGGCTGCAACCCCTGCCCTGAGAAACTGCCGCCGCGAGACGCCCTCGCCACCCTTCTTGTCGTGCTTCCGCTCGTCATACATTGCTACGCTCCTCGTGAGTTGAAACGCAAACGGCGTCCGGCCTGCGGGGAAATGCCCCTCACAGACGCGGACGCCGTTGTCCAGTTGCGCGGGCCGACACGACCCGCTGTTTCCTGCCACTCTCCGCCGACCCGTCATTGGGCCCGCGGTACATCAAACCTTTTCGCTACGCGAGTAGCTTGCTCATCGCCACCAGTTGCTCGGCCACCTCGGCGACGCGCTTGTTGCCATCCATCGCCGTCTTGCGCAACAACCGGTAGGCCTCATCCTCGCTGCACGAGCGTTGCTTCATCAGGAAGCCCTTGGCGCGCTCGATCACCTTGCGCTCCGCGAGGCTCGCGCGGGCCTCATCGAGTTCCTGGCGAAGCGCGAGACACTGCTCAAACCGCGCTACTGCCACGTCCAGGATCGGCCGCAGCCGATCCGGTGCCAGTCCATCCACGACGTAGGCGCTCACCCCTGCTTTGACCGCCTCGCGAATCATCACTCCCTCGCGGTCCTGCGTGAACATCACGATCGGGCGCGGATCGTCACGCGTGACCATGCACACATGCTCGAGTGTGTCGCGGTCAGGCGAGTCGTGATCAATGATGATCACATCCGGCTTCGCCTCCCGCACTCGCGACAGCAAGTCGATGGCTTCGCTAAAATGCCCCACCACCTCGTGTCCTGCCTGCCGCAACGTCTCGCTGAGCGTCTCCGCCCGCTCCTGGTCGCCATCGACCAGCAGCACACGCATTGTCATGAATCGATACCTCGTACGCTCATCTCGATACTAGCAACCGCTGTGCCACCCACCGTGCCTTTTTGCATTCAGTCACTTAGAAATTGCATGAGAAGAATCTTGAATCGGGGCGCACCAGCATGGAGCACGCCTATCGCCGGGCGCTCCCGAATAGTGCGACCAACTACGGCGGGAAACCCATTCCAGGCCGGCCGGATTCACCCAGGATCGGAATATAAAATCCCAGTCCACCTACGGTGTCGTCCCACTTGTAGTGCGTCTTGGAAGTGCCTTTATGTTCGCTGTGACGAGTTGTGCGGGCCAACGCCACCGCATAGCAATGCACCAAGGTGAGTTATTTCTCTTGCCGACGCGGTGTTCACGCAGGCGGTCCGCACACACCGTCGACGACATCAAATCCACCCGCTTGCCGGTCAATCCCTACGCTGTCGGCTCCACCGCCCAAATCTCCGGTAGAATCCCGTCTGCAATGCTCGGTTTCACCTGCTCCGGCTGAACAACGTGCGACGAACCGCCCACATTGGCGAACCGCCCACGCGCGGCAACGACTGGAAGACTATCCGCACCCTGATTCCCTACCTGTGGGAATTCAAGGGCCGGGTGCTATTTGCGCTAGCGTGCCTGGCGGCGGCCAAGGTCGCGACTGTGGCGGTGCCGCTGGTACTGAAGGACATCATTGATGCCCTAGACCCCAAGCAGGCGCTGCTGGTACTGCCGCTTACGCTGCTGCTCGCCTACGGCGCGCTGCGCCTCGCCAGTTC
>Ga0111171_1011_pt1 | contig 17859 bp, 12 predicted proteins | sample DeeMarSWOR324_28_FD_80232 | JGI IMG/M metagenome (GOLD analysis project Ga0111171, IMG submission 80232) | Acidithiobacillales bacterium SM23_46 | reverse complement strand
CCGCGCCTTGTCAGGGATGTTCATTGCGACGTGCTCCGTCCAGACGACATCGAATGTCTGGTCGTCAAATGGCAGCTCGGTTGCGTCGCCCTGGCGAAAGTCGACGAGATGCGCAAGGCCGATCCTGGCGGAGAGCATCGTAGCAGCGCGGCAGTATACGTCTGTGAGATCGATGCCGGTGACGCGGCAACCGAATTCCTTCGCAAGACAACGCGAGGTCCCGCCGACACCGCTCCCAACATCGAGTACGTACTTTGCCGAATCGAGCCCTGCGGCCCGAGCGAGCTCAAGCGTCGCCGTCCGTCCGCGAATATGAAACTGGTCGCAGTATGACCTCTCCCAAATCCGCACGGGTGTAGTGCGTCTGGATTGCTTCATTGACAGGAGTTTGCATAGACACGATCCTCCCCGATCTAGCGTTGCCTAACGCCCCGCATCACCTGCCGGCGAAAGCGGGCGAAGCCCGCTGTAGCCGGTCAGGTGCATGCGGATGTTAGCTTCCAGCTCTTTCGCTTTCTCAGTCGGTGATGGTGTTCACCGCAGGCGCCGGCTGCTGGAACGGATCCTTTGGCGCCGTCAGCGACGTACCGCCGGTACCCGGCAGGACCTCGAAGCCCATGTTGAACCAGACCAGCGACTTCCGGACCAGGTCAAAACCCTCGCGGTTGCCCACCAGCTTGGCCTTGCCGTTCTTGATCTGATCGTCGAGGGTCGCCGCGCCCATCATCACCGTTTCCAGGTCGGAGCGGTTGATGGTGACCGTGAGATCGGCCTTCTTGGCCTGCTGCCCCTTGATGTTGGTCAGGGTGCTGTTGCTCAACTCCACGATGAACTTCTCGCCGTTGTCGGGGGTGATCAGGTTCATCACGAAACGCTGGCCCTCGACCTTCGAGCCATCCAGCCGGACGCCGAGGAAATCCAGCCACAGGTCGGTGGACATGGCCTTGATGATGTCCGGACCGGAGGTGTTGGGCGAAGCACCCTTGGGGATGCCATTGCGCAGTTCGAAGGCACCGGCCAGGAAGCTGTTGCGCACGCTCGGGCTTTCCTTCTGGTAACCGATCTGCTCATAGACATCCGCCAGCAGGTCCTTGGCCGCCTGGTTGTTTGGCTCGGCGAACACCAGCTTGTTCAGGATTTCCACGGCGTGCAGGTACTTGCCCTGATCGTAGAGTTCCTTACCCTTGGCCATGATCTTGGCTGCGCCGCCCATCATCTCCACGTACAGCGGTGCCGAGTCGCGCGGCGACAGCGGGATCAGGGTAGCCGGGTTGGCGTCCCAGTAGCCGAGGTACTTGTTCACCACGGCCCGGCTGTTGTGCGCCTCGGAGCCGTGATAGCTGTGCGCGGCCCAGTTCTGCTCCAGGCTCTTGGGCAGCTTGTAGACATTCTGCATCTCGTTGATGGTCACACCCTGGTTGGCCAGGAACAGGACCTGGTTGTTCAGGTTGGCATAGACGTCGCGCTGGGTCCGCATGACCTCCTGGATGCGGTCGTTGCCCCAACGCGGCCAGCTGTGCGAGGCGAACATCACCTCAGCCTTGTCACCGAAACGGTACAGGGACTCGTTGATGCCCTTCGACCACTTCAGCGCATCGCGCACCGCAGCGCCACGCAGGGTGTAGATGTTGTGGACTGTGCCGGTAATGTTCTCGGCGGCCCAGAAGGCCTTCATGTCGGGGAACCAAGTGTTCATTTCCGCCGGCGCCTCGGTCCCCGGGGTGTTCTGGAACACCATCTTCACGCCATCGACGGTCAACTCTTCGAAATCGTCCTTGATGATGACGTTGGGCGGAATCAGGCCCAGATTACCGGCCGCGGTATTCTTGCCAATGGACTGATCCACATGGCCGTAGGGGTTGCGCGGCAGCAGCACGCCGTACTGGTAGAACATGCGGCGGGTCATAGCGTTGCCGGCGTACACGTTCTCGGCCACCGCGTTCTGCATGAAGCCCACCGGCGCGATGACCTTCACCTTGCCGCTCTTCACATCCTTCTCGTCCACCACGCCGCGCACGCCGCCAAAGTGGTCGCCGTGGGAGTGGGAGTAAACCACCGCCACCACCGGCCGTGCGCCCAGCTTTTCGTTGATGAATTGCAGCGCCGCCGCGGCGGTTTCTTTGGCAGTCAGTGGGTCGAACACGATCCAGCCGGTGTTGCTCTTGATGAAGCTAATGTTGGCAAGGTCGAAGCCGCGCACCTGGTAGATCTTGCCGGGTAATACCTCATACAGACCATAAGCCATGTTCAGGATGGCCTGGCGTTGCAGGGAGGGGTGAATGCCGTCGAAGTTCTTGTTCTGCAGCAGCCATTCGTAGCTTTCCATGTCCCAGGCGACATGTCCGACCTCGGCCATGATCTTCTTGTAAGGGGGCGCGGCGATGAAGCCCTTCTTGGCCTCGTCGAAATCGCGTTTGTCTGCGAAGGGTAGCGTGGCGCGCACACTGTTCTGCAGCTCGATCGTGAATTTCGACGGCTCCCTGCCTTTGGGATCGAAGTGCTTCGACGGGTCTGCCGAAACCACACCGCCACCACCGGCAGCAAATGCGGGGACCGCGAGCGCGAACGTCGTCGCGGCGACTAGTACCGCCATTGTTGAGGCATTTCTTAGTACCATGGAGTTTCCTTCATCTCTGTGTGTTGGCGAACGTTGGTCATGGGGGCAAAAGCTAACGCAGTGTTGAGCGGCCAGTGTGACGGAGCGGATTTTTTGGGATAAGAGCGCCAAGCGCGACCCACAAAAGCCGCGGAGTCACACTGGTCCGGCGCGCTTTGCGCGCGAACTCCAACACCTTGTTATGTGTGGCGGCCACTTATCTCCTGCAATAGTTGAGTTACTTCTCTCTTGCTTTTTAACCAATAGATCTTCTTATTGGGGAAGCGCTGCCTAAGTTTTGTTGACAGTCCTTCATTCCAAAATGTCGGTGACAACCGTAGGAATTTTATACCTGCAATTGTGCCTTTTAGCACCGAGCTTCCCGCAGGCCAACCTTTTGGATGTTCAAAAGGGCTCAATAGAAATCGTTTCACGACTCGCCAGTAGTGCACTCGGTAGGGTAAATCTACCCAAACAAGAACGTCAGCCTTATCCAAACGACTCCAAAACGTCTTCCCCCCTCCAAAGCCATCGATCACCCACGAATCCGTATTGATCAGTTCTTCATGCATCGCTTCAAAGGTTAAGGCCTCAACCTTTTCACCGTTCTTGTGATACTCAATTAGATCCAACGGATGCAAAGGCAATTCGAGCGCTTTTGCGATGCTTTCCGCGAGAGTGGATTTTCCGCCTCCTGGCTTTCCGAAAACAGCAATCTTTTTCACGTGCGCTTCCTACTGCTCTATTTTTTACATATAACGTAGAGCTAACCGGCTCGCCAAAGCGCAGCTTTGGCGAGTCCAGCGACCGAAGGGAGCGAGGTTGAGCGCCATGTTAGAGATCTTCACGGCTTAACACCCATTTTAATTACCAACGGAAGAACCCCGCAGTCGCAAAGAGGTGGCGGCGGTGCCTTCAGAGTAGAGAATTCACCAGCAAAGCAGGCGGCGGTATTGTTTGATTTTGGCTCGAAATCCACATTGATGATTTCGCCACTCAAGGCAACGTTTGCGACAAGTGTAAATTTCTCTTGGTTTGCGCCATCACGGGCAAGGCACATTTTCATGATCCCGCCCATTGAGGGGCCTATGGACGGAAAGAATGAACCAAAGAAGTATTCAGATGCTTCCTTTTGCGACTCAATTTCTTTGGCGATGGCAACGCGCTCAGCGAATGTGGCGGCAACGCTGAGATTTGAGAAGCCCAAGAGTGCAATTAGTAAGGATAGATGCAGCATGGTGATCTCTAACGCGCTGCTGTGCCGCGCCGGCCCCGGAAACACCAGGAAACGTGGCGCGCTGTCGCCGGCGTCGGCACGAGCTGCTTGTTATGGCGAGATATGTGAGCGCACATAGAAGATTACCCACAAGACAGCAACAAACAAAACGCTAAACAACACGCCGTACACCACAAAAAAACCAAACATAAAATTACCCAGTTTCACTAGCCTTTGGTTTCCAAGGGCCAGATATTCGCGCGTCATTATGAACTTCACCAACAGCCATCCTGATCTTGGCGAGTTGTTCCAGAATAGGGTTGGTTTTCCCATTGCCTCGTATTTCTGAGGATGGTCGGTTGCAAGAATCTTGTACAGTCGCGACGTGAGGCCGAACCAGACGAATACCGAGGCAAAAAGGACAAAGAACAACGGCACAAAAAAGGAAAAAAACTGCTTTACGGTTTCTTCCATGTTCTATTCGCCATAACGGGCCGGTTCAGGCGCGGCGGCGCGTTAGCGCCGACGTCGACTGGAACAGGTTGTTGGGTGGTTCTTGCGGTGACAATGTGCCTTGAATGAATCGACTTAACCACGCCACATCGTTTCTTGCAAACCACCTTGCAACCAAGACAAGGACTGCACCGGCACAAAACAAAGCTACACCGAAAATCGGAAACCACCACGCCTGAGGATCTTGCTTGAATAGCAAACCCAGCGTCAGAAGTGTCCAGAGCAGGACAAAGGTAAACCAGATTGTCATTAACACCTTTGTTGAATTGGACAAAGTGAAAACACCTTCAAGCACTACTTGGCCGTTTAGATTTGTGAACCGCCCAACATAAAATGGCTTGCAGGAGTTCCATATCATTGGTACTACGCGTTGTAGTGACACGCGAGATACAGATACATGGCCGATAGCTGTCTGTTTCGAAGTGGCAGAAAAAACAGACTTGCCTGTCGCAGCAGAGAGTCTCTGGACCGACTCAGTCATCCCGTAGTAACTGCGGAATGTCGCAGGCTCTTCGCCATAGAGTGCATTCCAGAGCCAGCGAATCATTGTTGAACCACCCAACGTGCCGCTCAATCGCGGCGGCGCGTCAGCGCCGACGTCGATTGGAGCGGATTGTTGGGCGTTTCTTTCCGTCTTGCTTCCACGGCAGGCGCTGGGTGTGACCACCCTTCATATATATCGATAAAGAACTCTCCATTTCTCAGTCGTTGTGTAGTCTCAATTTTTGACCATCCACTTAAGGCAAAAATGTCGTCATGCGGTACTGCTACAACCTTTACTGAACGTATTTGCTTGTCGTCGAAATATACGATGCCTTGCAGTGCGTCTAGTATTGGCTTGATAACGTTGTCGACATCGGGTCTCAGAAATTCAGACTCAAACCATATCTCAATATCTATTCGCTTTGACTTTACTGGGTATGGAACAATATCTTTCGCAGCCGACTGAATGGCTTCGATATAACGAGAGAGAGATTTCCGATTTTTACGATATGTCTGAGGTTTGCCAACAACCCAAATACGAAACTCAGAGTATCGCCTAGTATGCATTCTCTCACCCTGACTTTACGCCCAACGTTCCGCTTCACGGGCGGCGGCGCGACAGCGCCGATGTCCAGTGGAAGCGGTTGTTGGACTGCGTTCCTGCGCACTTTACGAGTTTTTCCGCAGCGTAGTAATTCTTTTCTCCAACGTTCTTGTGTGTAGCAACAACATTGCTACGAACGTGTGGTCAGAATGCCACACTCCACGCAAAGAATCAGATGAACGAAACGCCGCCTATTGCATAGCCGTGGATGGTACGGCCGCGCGCTATCGCGGGAACAGCAACGTCATGGCCAGTCGCAATCCCCAGCCTTTGGGTCCCGTATCGAAATGCTCGACGTAATAATAGGGGCCGCCCTGGAACTGAACCATCTGTTTGTTGATCGTTGTCACTTTGGAAACAAGAAAAACCAACGGCACGTTCCACTTTCCGCTCTCCCAGTTGTACGTGCTTTCGGTCTGGAGGTCGAACGACCATGCGCTTGCTGTTGTATACCCCGCAAAAGGTTGCAGGAAGGTGGAGTTTACATTTTCACGGCTGCTGTCACCGGCGAATGACCAAATGTGGTTCACCAGAATTCCATAGGTCCAGGATCCCTCCTGCTTCAGAGCGACGGCAGTCGGTCCGGCACCCCATTTCCCGGTGCCGAGCAGATCGTCGGTCGCCGTCGGAAGCAGAAACACAGGGCCAGCGCCCCAAATCCAGCCACTCGAGGTCGGATTTACCGGAGAGAAAAACAGACTTTGCACGGTGTCGCTGAGCCCGGATTGCGTGCCGCTGCCAGGGTAGATGTCCTGCTGCTTAACCAGTGGAAGAATGGTACGGCTGATGAGATTCCAGTCTTTGTTGAGAGAAAACGGGATCACGGGCAAGATTTTAAACGTCACCCGCGAGCCGTCGTCGTTTGGACCGATGTTGTTGTCGAAATTGAGATGCATGGGCACCGAGATCAACGCCGAAACGGGGTTCGCCAGTTGTTTGGCATACTTGACTGAATCCAGTTGAGGTTGTGTTTCTTCGGCGAAGGCGCTCGAGGCCAGCAGTGTCAACGCAGCGAATGCCAAGGCAATAATTGTTTGCTCAGGTCGTTTCATAATAATTGCTCAATCCCTTTTTATGACTTGGGTGTGTACCAGATCGGTGAGGTGTAGGCGCGTTCTTGCACGTCCACGGGCGCCCCCTTGGGAATCTTCACGCCGAAGGCCTTCGCGTCATATGTCGTCCAGCGCGGTGTCGGAATTTCGAGTACGCGGACGTAGTAGAAGGCACGCTCGGCAGGTTTGAAATTCTTGTCGGTCCAGAACACCTGGAGGAATGGGGCACCGATGGCGTTGGTGTAACTTGCATCAGATGCTTTCACTGTATTGCCGACCGCTGGCACGTTGCCGTCTTTATCCGGCTTGCGATTACCCGACCAGCTGACGTCGTAGACCTTCTCGCGCCTGGTTCCATCTGCCTCGAGCCAGCCCTTAACCACTTGTACGCGATCGAGATTGGCACCTTCCGGGTCGCGCACCGCGCGGATCAGGAAACCGGGCTTGGCACCGGCGGGTGCATTGGTCAGATCGCCGCCCATCGGTACGCCGTTGTCGTAGCCGTGCTTGGCGAAGTCCGAGCGATCCAGGTCGCTCTGCTTAAACTGCCACCCGCCAAACACCCGAACACGCATCCGCGTGCCGGTCGTGGCGAAAACCTCTTTGCGTGCAAGCGCATCCCAGATTGCCTCGCGGGTATTCTCGCGCGCCCAGACAGCCGCGAGTCCGGCCGCAGCCGTCTGCCACGCAAAGGTCTTGTCTTTAGCGTTTTCCGAGAAGCGCCCGACCAGTGGTTCATTAAAACGAATTGGGTCGGCGGTCGGCTCCAACGCCACAATTTTGCCGAAGTAGTTATTTTCTTCCGCTGTCGAGAGACCGGTGTGCGAGTCGGTGCTGCCGATCATGCCGAACTTGAATGGATTGACGCCGAGTTTCGCCTGGTAGCCAAGCCCGCGCTTATAGGCTTCGCGTGCGTATTCGCGCGGGAGCATGTCGGGAGTCTTGGGTTCTGAACCAAAACTGCCTTTGTCCCAGGTATAGAAGTCGGCAAATTTATCATTGGGCGAAAGCTTGGGATGCGCCTCGCCATCGCCCTTCATCTGTGTAACCTCATAGACCGGCTCCCAGCGCATGCGGCGCTCGGCGTAGGCGCGGTCGATTGGGCGACGGTCCGTGTAAGTGACATCGTCGAACATCAGCCCGTTCGACAGGTTGCCGTTGTGCGGGATGGCGAGCAGGCGTACCCCGGCGGTCTTCTCGGCCTTTTCCATCCAGTCCCAGAGCCGCTCTGGATCCTCAGTGTCGTAGGCCGAAATCGGCACAAGTTTGTCCGCCGACTCCTTACCGCCACGAAAGATCACGTTGCGGTGCAGGTTGTTGCCGTTTGGCGTGGAGGTCCACTCGAAACCGATGAAGGCCGTGAATTTGCCGGGGACGTTATTACGCTCTGCTGCCTCGGTCGCCTTGAGCCACATGCTCTTGCCAAAATCGGACCCGGCGAGCGGATCCTTGCCGGTCTGCGACGCCAACTCCCAGAACTCATAGCCTGCAAACTTGCTCTCGAGGGTGCCTGGCGCCATGATTTCTGTGATCTTGCGGCCAAATTTGGTGGCAAGCAGCTGCGGATCGCGGTTGGCGACGGCCGACGGCAGCCCCAGATTTTCAGCATGGTCCGACACGACAAGGAAGTCGAGCGGTCGTTCAAGTCGGGCAGGGATCCCGGTCGACGAGATGACCGTCTCACCCCGGGCAAAGCGAAAGGCATCATTCGGCGTCAACGTGGCGCCAACAAGACCCGCATCGGGCGAGAATGAGGTATGCAGATGCGTATCACCGAAGAACACCTGGTCCGGGAAGTTTTGCGCAGGGTAAGGCGAGTATTTCGCCGAAGCGGGCGGTGGAACGAAAGATCCGCCATCGCCAAATTGTGCTTTGTCTTTTGCGATGGCAGAATTTGCTAACCCGCTGAGTACGATTGCGGCCAGAATGTTTAGTGCAACAAGTGCTTGCGTGGTTCGATTCATGATTTTTGTTTCCATTCGTTTTCTTCCAATTGGTATGCCTATGTAAAAGTTCCCTCTTCTTGCTCCCGATGTCCGTGACTCTCGTGACCACACATCTTTAAGATCTTAAGGTTCACAGCTCGATAACTGACGGACGATACTTAATCAATTTTTGTTTGTATCATGGATCTGGCTGGAATATGTGAATACTGTCAGAATTGACAGGTGCGGTGCGGGTAACCGGAGAGGGGCGTGACTATCCGCGCGGCTTCACAAGGCGATGTTCGACAGCATATTGCACCAACTCCGCGCTGTTGCTGAGGCCAAGCCGGGTCATGATGGTGTATTTATGGAAGGCGATGGTTCTCGGGGTAATATTCAGGATATTCGCCACCTCCTTCATTGCCTTTCCCTCCGCCAGCAACTGGAGTACTTCGCGCTGACGGGCCGTCAGTTTTTCGCTGCCAGGTTTGGCAACATTGTGGAGAAACACGTTGAGCGGTTCGTCTTTTGTAATCAGTGGTGTGATGTAGATCCGGCCCGCCAACGCGCATTCGATGGCCAGGATCAGCTCGGCAGACGCGGAACTTTTTAGCAGATACGCTGATGCACCCATGCCGATGGCTTCGGCGGCGATATCCGGGTCCTCATTCACAGTGAGGAAGATGAATCTGGCATCGGGCAGTTTTAACCGGAGTTGGGCGCAGGCGCCCATGCCGTTCAGCTCCGGCATGGAGATATCGAGGATGATGATCTCCGGGTTGGTCTCCAGGGCGAGTTCAACCAACCTGCGGCCATTGACCGCCGTGCCGACAATCTCGCAGTGCGGCTCCAACAGACTAACGAAGGCATCCAGCAACATCGTGTGGTCATCGGCCAACAGGATACGGGGACGTGGATTCACGATTGCGTCGACTCCTGAGTATTCGTCAATGGAATCTGCACTTGAATGCGCGTGCCTTCACCCCTCCGGGACTGAATCGTGATGCGTCCGTTCACCAATCGCACGCGTTCGCGCATGCTCACCAGTCCCAGCGTACCGCCGTGTTTCGACTTCGCGATATCGAATCCGCAGCCCTGGTCCGAAACAACGAGGCAAAGTTCATTTTCATCCGCCGTCATTTCCACCTTCGCGCCGTTGGCGCCGCTGTGCTTGACCACGTTTTGCAGCCCCTCCTGGACCACGCGGTAGAGGCAGAGCGTGATGTTTTCCGGTAGCGTGCGCGGTACTTCGCGTGACTCTAATACTATCTCGAATTTACGCGCTGCACTGAGTTCCCTGCAGAACCCGCGCACGGCGGACTCCAGGCCGAGTTGCTCCAGTTTCGCGGGGTGCAATTCATGCGAGAGTTGATGCACCGCCGAGGACAGCTTTTTTACCTGCTCGGTAAATACCTGCATCCTTTCGGTGATTGCACTGCTGACTGCGGGGGGCTTCTGACCAAACAACTCCAACTCGACGGCGAGCAGAGCGAGGTGCTGGTTTAAATCATCATGCAATTCGCGCGCAAGCCGCCTCCGCTCTGCTTCCTGCGCGTTGATCAATTGCCCGCTCAATTGCAGCGTTGCTTCCTCGGCCTGCTTGCGTCTGGACACATCCAGCGCCACACCGCGAACCTGGACCGGCTCGCCGTTCTTGTTACGCGCCACATGGCCGCGCACGGCAATCCACCGGATTTCGTCATCCGCCAGCAACAATCGGTATTCCCGCTCGTAGTCTGTATCAGCCCTGAGTGATTCCGCGACGTCTTGTTGCATCCTGTCGCGGTCATCGGGATGAACTGCGTCGAAGAAGTGGGTGGGGTCAAGCGGTTGCGTTGTCGTAATACCAAACAACACACGGCACTGTGGTGTGGTCCAGATCTCATTGTTCTTGGTATCCCAAACCCACAGACCGAGGTGAGCGGTATCCGCCGCCAGATTAAGCCGTCTCTCACTTTCACGCAGGTCATCGCTAAGTTGGGATGCCTGCAAAACCTCATCGCTCAACTCCATGGCCATGGCCACGAGAATAATCAGATAAAAGAGACTAACGAGATAGGGTGTCGGCAAGACGCCGGCATCCACGAGTGCGGCCTGTATACCAGCCGCCAGTAGAAAAAACGTGATGGTGCCGCCAACCAGGACGGCCCGGCGCTGCCGCCCTCGATGCCAAAGTGTGATTGACGCATCGGCGACGAATAGCGCAATAAGCAAGACACCTGCATAGTACACGGTAACCCATGGGTTCCTTACCCCATCGGCCACAGTAAAGCTGGCACCGCCAAATGTCTCAACTGTTTTGATACCGGTGATCTGCAGGAAGACCAGTTTTGGTTCGGGCAATAGATCAAGAGTCAGCGAACCGAGCAGCAGGCCGACGCCAATCCACGCAAGCCATTTCCTGCCGGTACCGAAGTACACCCGCACAAACGCCGCCAAAGTCATTGCACCTGCTGCGGCAATAAAATCGTTGAGTCTTAGCAAGTTCAAATATTGTGCCGGGCTGCGGGCGAGCATCTCGCCCAGTTCAACGACGGAGAACGTGGCAAACAACAACGCGGCAAGTGCGAACAACAAATTTGCCGTCCCTGGCATGCGGCGAAGCCCGATCCGAATATGGATTAGCCCAATCGTGATACAGGCAGCGGTCAGCATCGGCCATAGGAAAGTGATCCACGTCATGGCCGGAATACTATGAAAAACTGTTTTGCTCTGTCTTGCGCGACAGGACTGTTCTTTGTTTCGGGATGTTCTTCGCCAACGATCAAGATTAAGAGTGGCCGTAAACAAATCGCCAGCGGGTGCGCTTTTGACATCCGTTTGCATCGATTCATATCAAGCATTCTTCTCATTTGTCACAACCTTTTATTCGGCCTGGCGCTCTGCCGATAATGCTTTCGTTCTTGTGTGACCGAGCGGCCTGTGCCCAAACACGCACCGCATGAGAATAGCGCGATCTTCGTGACCGAATCACTCTCAGAATGCCGCAATTCGCGCAAAGATCCAGAAGGACGATACGCCACCAATCGCGTAGGCCGTGGCGTGCGGTAACCAGCGCACCTCGGTCTTAACCAAATGCTTCCACAGCTGGATTGTGAGCAACACACTCGCGATGAACATTAACTGCCCAGCCTCCACACCCACGTTGAACATCAACAAAGCCAGCGGAATATCCGATTGCGGCAGGCCCACTTCCGTCAGGGCACCGGCGAAACCGAACCCGTGCAACAGGCCAAAGATAAACGCGACCAGCCACGGCGCACGCAGGGCGAGATCACTTTTGCCTTGTTGTTGCTTGATCAGCTCCAGCGCCAGAAACAGGATCGACAAGGCGATGACGGCCTCGACCGGCGCCTGCGGCATGCGCACAAATCCGAGCGTCGCCAGGCCCAGGGTGATGCTGTGCGCGATGGTGAAGGCGGTGATGGTTTTCACCAGCAGCACATTATTCTTGACGATCAAGAGCAGGCACAGAACGAACAGCAGGTGATCAATGCCCCCGAGGATGTGCCCGACCCCCAGGGTGAAATAATCGGCAATTACCTGCCATTGGCTGGGCGTGCCCGGGACCACCATCCTGGGGTCATTGGATTTGAGAATGTGGGTATGGGTGGTGCCATCCAGGAACTGAATACGGACCAGCACGTCGGTAAGGGTTTGCGCCAACCCATCGATATATATTGTGCTACCGGTCAACCCGGCCGGTTGGCACTGAAGGGTCCAGCGCTGCACGTGTGCCCCCTGCGACAAGTAACTGGCCACATCACCTTGCGGCTGGCATTCTTTGGTAAACACAGGCCGCAGGGACAATACCTTGTCGTCGATTGCCGGCCGGCGCCAGTTGATTTCAAATACACCGGTCTTGCTCTCGTTGATTTGCAGATAGGCAGGACGAGATTCGTGGGCGACGGCGCCAGCAGAAACAAGCTGCAGAACTAACAGCAATCCGCTTATGGCCCATGTTTTAGTCAAGATGGCATCCCCTGCGCTACTTCACCAAAGGATAGGGCACGATTGAAATTTGATAGCGCGCTTTCAATTTACCCACCAGTTCCTCACTGCGCGTCTGGCGCAGTTCGTACAAGTAATCATTTAAAACCTGTTCGCGGATATCAGCCAGGGGTAGCAGGCTGGTGGTTTCATGCCTCTGTATAAAAACGAGATGCAGACCGAAACCGGACTGAATCGGACCTTGCCAGCTGCCCGGCGTCAGCGTAGCCAGTTTATCGGCGAACTCACGGCCAAAATCCCTGGCGATATCATCGGTGGAGATTTGGCTATAACGGGGCTGCAACATGATTCGGTCACCATAGTCTTGCGGGACGTTCATGCCGGCATGGGTTTTCTGAAGTGTTTTGAGCGTCGCGTTGGCCTCGTCGCCAATACGCTGGCCACGTTTAGCGGGATTAAAATAGATTTGGCGGAAGGTCAGTTTGGCGGCGCGGCGATAGCGCGCGGCATTCTTTTCATAAAATGCCTGCAGCGCCTTGTCTTCCACGCTGCCGGGATCGGTGACATCGGTAATGAGGAACTCCATCTTTTGCGCCAGTCGCCGGCGTACAATCGTGTCGTCCTTTTCCAGGCCCATGGCCAGCGCCTCGCGATAGAGGACCTCTTCCTTGAGATGCGCGCTCACCAGCCCATCCAGCTCTTCTTTTGTCGGTGAACGTTGCCACTGTTTCTGGAACAGTTGCACCATGCGTTCCAGATCATTCTGACTGACCTGAATTTGATTTGGCGCGGCCGACTTCGCCGGCGGATTGACCCATAGGTAAATCAGGAACAATAGGGCGCCCAATATAAGAAAGTGCAGCAGTGGCTCACGAAGAATGCTTTTCATAGATCCCAGCATAAATTTACGAAGACCGTTTTTATATTATCTGCGGCCCAACGCCTCAGTTCACCCGCGGCCCAGATGCCGCGAAGCGGCGGCTGGGACGTCGGAGTGGAACTGCTTGTTGGGCGTCATCCGGGTCAAAGCGTCCTCACGATTTTCTTAGCGTGAGTGTTCCGTACTGATATTCCGCGACAATTCCACCCGACAGCAGCACGAAGTTAGCGTAGACGTTCGCGCCGTCTTTTACCTCCGGAATAGTGTGCACGAGGATGTTAGATGCTTGATGCACCGCGTTGGAGAAAATCTTAGTAACCACGTCATCCGTTAGAGCTACATACCGCTCCCGATTGACGACGAAAGTTATGCCTACGCGACCGCCACCCGCCACATAGAGGTCGATTGACATGATCAGACCTTTTTCATCCCATCGAAGGGGCGCTGCGAAGGAGTTAACCTGAGCGCGTAGCAATAGCCAGTCCAACTGCGTAATAGCGGCTGGCCTGAGATATTTGCTCAGCGCTGTAGAAGAATCCGCAGCCGACGCGCAAGGCGATATCAGAATACAGCAGACAAAAATCCTAAATATTCTTATCACTATTGAAACTCCTCCTCAGGAATCTGGGTTCGCAGCTTGAGAGGGCAGGCTATGCCTCCAAATCATCACTGGGCCTTTTCTTGCTTACACTTTGTCTATGACGCCCAACTATGAGTAGACGGCCGAACTACCGATAACAAGGAATCGGGCCGGTTGGAAAAATGGAAACGGCTGGAAATACACATTGTTAGAACCATTCCTTGGCATTTACGAGGGGGAAATATACTGAAGTCTTACCGATAAACAACGGCGGACAGTAGTTGGGCCGTATAAACAGTGTTATCAGTACGGCATAAAACGGGGGAATCGGACGACATTTCAAGGAGTTGAGAAATTGCGGTTGAAGGGCAGTCCGGGTAGTTGCATGGCGGGTAGGAAACTGTATATATATACAATCCTATAGCGTACCTTGCCAGTGGAGGGCAATTACCCGATGTCGACCGAACCCGACTCGAGTTCCGCAAGGGCGCCACGCCTGTTTGACCAGCTCCGGGATGCACTGCGTCGACGGCACTACAGTTATCGGACTGAGCAGACATATGCGCACTGGGTGCGCCGTTTCATCTACTTCCACAAGAAACGGCATCCGGGCGAAATGGGCGAGGCGGAAGTTGGAGCATTCCTGACCGACCTTGCCGTCAAACGGCGTGTTTCGGCATCGACCCAAAACCAGGCTCTAAGCGCCATCCTGTTCCTCTACAAGCATGTTCTGGAGCGAGATATCGGCCTGATCCGGGGGGTCGTTCGGGCAAAGCGGCCGGAGCGGATGCCGGTTGTGATGACACGCGAGGAAGTGCAGGCAGTTCTGCAGCGGTTGTCCGGTCGCGAGTGGTTGATGGCCTGTTTGATGTATGGAGCTGGGTTGCGTGTCATGGAGTGCATGCGGTTGCGCCTGAAGGACATCGACTTCGGTTTAAAACAGATTGTGGTGCGCGATGGCAAGGGCCAGAAGGACCGTGTGACGCCTCTGCCCGAAGCGCTATTGCCGGCCTTGCGCCAGCAGATCGAGGAGGTCAAGCGCGTGCGGGACAGTGACCTCGCCGATGGATATGGCGAGGTTTCGATGCCCTATGCGCTGGCGCGGAAATACTCCAACGCGGCGCGTGAACTGGCCTGGTGGTACCTCTTCCCCGCCTCCCAGCGTTGCCGGGACCCATATAGCAACCGCATCCTGCGTCATCATCTCGACGAGTCGGTTATTCAGCGTGCCGTGAAAACAGCAGTACGCTCGGCTGGTCTCACCAAACCCGTTTCCTGTCATGCCTTCCGGCACTCCTTCGCCACGCATCTGCTGATGGCCGGGCAGGATATCCGGACGATCCAGGAATTGCTGGGTCACAACGACGTGAGCACCACCATGATCTACACCCACGTGCTAGGGCGTGGAGCGCGGGGCGTCGCAAGCCCGATCGACTCGATGCTTGCTGCTCCCGCAAACGGAGCGCGGGCGTAATGCCGGGCTTTGCCGTGCCATGTCCCCGTCACCGCATTACGCCGAGCTTCACTGCGTTTCCAACTTCACCTTCCTGCGCGGGGCGTCGCAGCCGGAGGAGTTGGTCGAGCGCGCGCAAGCGCTCGGCTACACGGCGCTCGCGCTGACCGATGAATGTTCGGTCGCGGGCGTGGTGCGCGCCCATCTCAGGGCGCGCGAACTGGGCTTCAAGTTCATTGTTGGCAGCGAGTTCCGGCTGGAAGACGGCTTGCGGCTGGTGTTGCTCGCGCCGGACCGCGCGGCCTATGGCGATCTCTGCGAGCTGATCACGCAGGGACGGCGCTCGGCGGAGAAAGGCAGTTACCGGCTTTTGCGCGCCGACGTCGCGCGGTTCGCGGCGAATTGTCTTGCCCTGTGGCTTCCTTCCGTGCCGCTTGATGAGGAAGCAGCGTTGGCCGATGCGCAGTGGCTGCGCGAGACCTTCCCGAATCGTGCCCGGATCGCCGTCGAGTTGCTGCATGATGGTTGTGGGCAGGCGCGGCTCGTGGCGCTGAGTGCGCTTGGCGAGCGGGCGGGATTGCCGCTCGCCGCGGCAGGCGATGTGCACCTGCACGTGCGCGGGCGGCGCCCGCTTCAGGATGTGCTGACGGCCATTCGCCTCGGCACGACCGTGCAGGCGGCAGGCCACGCCCTGCAGCCGAGTGGCGAACGCTGCCTGCGTCCGCGCGAACAACTTGCCGCGCTCTATCCCCCGGAGCTGCTGGCCGAGACCGTGCATATCGCTGACCGCTGTCATTTCTCGCTCGATGAGCTGCGTTACGAATACCCGGAAGAGCTGGTGCCGGCGGGCGAGACCCCGGCCTCGCACCTGCGCAAGTTGACCGAGACGGGTCTTGCGCGGCGCTGGCCGGGCGGCACGCCGCCGAAGGTGCGCTCGCTCGTCGAGCATGAGCTGACCCTGATCGCCGAGCTCAAGTACGAGCCGTACTTTCTCACGGTGCACGACATCGTCGAATTCGCGCGCGCACGAAAGATTCTCTGCCAGGGCAGGGGATCGGCGGCCAACTCGGCGGTGTGCTTCGCGCTTGGCATCACCGAGGTCGATCCCGACCGCATCGAGACGCTGTTCGAGCGCTTTGTCTCGAAGGAGCGCGATGAGCCGCCCGATATCGACGTCGATTTCGAGCACGAGCGGCGCGAGGAGGTGATCCAGTACATCTATGAGAAGTACGGCCGCCACCGCGCGGCGCTGGCCGCTACTGTGATTACCTACCGGCCGAGAAGCGCGGTGCGCGATGTCGGCAAGGCGCTTGGGCTCGGGCTCGATCAGGTCGACCGGCTGGCGCGCAACCTGCAGTGGTGGGACGGCAAAGAACTCGCACCGGAGCGGTTGCGCGAGGCGGGCTTCGACCCCGGGAATCCTTTATTGCAAAAGCTGATTGCGCTGGTCGATGCGTTGCTCGGTTTCCCGCGCCACCTCTCGCAGCATGTTGGCGGGTTCGTCATCGCCCGCGACAACCTCTCGCGCCTGGTGCCAATCGAGAACGCGGCGATGGAGGACCGCACCGTGATTCAGTGGGACAAGGACGATCTCGATGCGCTCGGGCTGCTCAAGGTCGATGTGCTGGCGCTCGGCATGCTGTCGGCGATCCGCAAGGCACTCGACCTGGCGAGCGATTTCCGCGGCAAGCCGCTCGGCATGTCCGATGTGCCGGCAGAAGACCCGGCGGTGTACGAGATGATCCAGCGCGCCGACACCGTCGGTGTGTTCCAGATCGAGTCGCGTGCGCAGATGGCAATGCTCCCGCGCCTCAAGCCCGCATGTTTCTACGATCTCGTGATCGAAGTGGCGATCGTGCGCCCGGGCCCGATCCAGGGAAAGATGGTGCATCCCTACCTGCGCCGGCGCCAGGGCCTCGAGCCTGTGACCTATCCGTCCGAGGACGTGCGCGGCGTGTTGCAACGCACGCTCGGCGTGCCGATCTTCCAGGAACAGGTCATCAAGCTCGCCGTGGTGGCGGCCGGGTTCACGCCCGGCGAGGCCGACGGACTGCGTCGCGCGATGGCCACGTTTCGGCGCCGCGGCGGCATGGAGAAATTCGAGGCGCGCCTCATCGAGGGCATGCGCACGCGCGGTTACAACGAGGAGTTCGCGCGCCAGATCTTCCAGCAGATCCAGGGCTTCGGCGAGTATGGTTTCCCGGAGAGCCACAGCGCGAGCTTCGCACTGCTGGTGTATGTGTCGGCGTGGTTGAAGCACCATGAACCGGCGGCGTTCACCGCGGCGCTGCTGAATAGCCAGCCGATGGGTTTCTACGCGCCAGCGCAGCTGGTGCAGGACGCGCGCCGCCATGGCATCGAGGTGCGGCCGGTGGACGTGCGATTCAGCAATTGGGACTGCACGCTCGAGCCCGGCAAGCGCGGCGAACCGGCGGTGCGGCTCGGGTTGCGCATGGCCAATGGCCTTACGCAAGCCGCCGGCGGGCGAATCGTGAGCGAGCGGGCGCGGACACCTTATATAAGGGTGGAGGAACTGGCGCGGCGGGCGCAGCTTGGCCGTCGAGATCTTGACGCTCTGGCCGCGGCCGCTGCGCTCGTGGGTCTTT
>Ga0111171_1178_pt1 | contig 17874 bp, 16 predicted proteins | sample DeeMarSWOR324_28_FD_80232 | JGI IMG/M metagenome (GOLD analysis project Ga0111171, IMG submission 80232) | Acidithiobacillales bacterium SM23_46 | reverse complement strand
CGTCGAACGATGCTTGCTGTTGCGGGTGGTCTTGATCGTTGTGAACGTGTTGTTCGTATAGAGGTGGCAGCTGCCGGCGCAGTTCTTCAGTTCCGCAACGGTGTAGTAGATCGTGGTCGGGCTCTCGGTCTTCTTGTGCGAGTCCTGCTTGTAGCGCCCGGCGTGGCAACCAGCGCAGTCGGGCGCATACGCACCGTACTGCCAGCTGATGGTTTCGCTGTTGGTGGTATGACAGGACCTGCAGCTGACACCCGCATTGTGCGGTTTGTACGCGGGGCTCAGGTGCGTGTAACGGATGCCCGTTGTCCAGGACGTCGTTGTGTGGCAAGCATCGCAAGAACGCGCAGTGACCATATGCGTTGACGATTTCGGCGTTGACGCATGGCACGTTAGACAGGTGCCGGGCGCGACGCCGGTATGACTGAAGGTTGCCGGCAGCCAGGCCGTGGTGCGATGGCACTGGTCACACGAGGCGGTGCGACGCCGGTATGACTGAAGGTTGCCGGCAGCCAGGCCGTGGTGCGATGGCACTGGTCACACGAGGCGGTGGTAATCGGGTGATTGGAGGGCTTCGGCGTGCTGGCGTGGCAGGTGTTGCAGGTGCCGGGTGCGACGCTCACATGATTGAAGCCCGCCGGAATCCAGGCGCTGGTGCGGTGGCAGCTGTCGCAGCTTGCTGTCGTGGGTACGTGATTGCCGGGCTTGCCGGAAGCGGTGCCACCGTTGTGACAGGTCATGCAGCTGCCCGGCGCGATGTCTACGTGCTGGAAGCGTGCGCCTGACCAGGTAACGGTAGAGATATGGCACAGCTCGCAAGGCCGGACTGTTTGCACGTGGTTGACCGGCTTGAAGGTTTGGGCCGTGCGACTGCCCTGAATATGGCAGAGCTGGCACTGGCGCGGCGTGCCCTTGAACGTGCCTCCCACGTGGCACTCCTGACATTCGATCTGGGCGTGCCGTCCGAGCAGCGGGAAGCCTGTGCTTAGATGGTCCGACACGCTGGCGGCTCTGCTGTCGGCGGCCACGGCGCTCGTCGCGGGTGCAAGGGCCGAAAGCAACGCAACGGTCGAGAGCGTCAAGACGGCTCCCAGAAGCAGGGGCAGATGCAACCGCGAGAATAGGGTCTTCATACCGAGGTTCTCCTAGAGGAGGACAGCTTTGTTAGGCAACATTGCGGATTGCTCATCGGTTCGAAAGGCTTGCTCCCGGCCGGAGCTTCTTCCAGGAATTCGTGTAGTGACAGCGCTGGCACTCGCGACCGAAGCCGCCGCGGTGAATGTCATCATCGTCGTGGCAGCTCGCGCAGCTGCTCGACAGGCTGAGCGTGCGGTCCATTGGTCGGCGATGGCAGGCCAGGCAATCGACGCCCTTGTGGCCGCCGTCGAGCCTGAAGCTGGTCTGGCGGTCGTGGTCAAACTTCCAGCGCTTCCAGTCGATCGCGTTGTGGCAGGTCTCGCATTTCGTTCCAAGTCGCAGCTTGTGCGCGTCGTCCTTGCGGTGGCAGGCAACGCACTCAGTCTTGGCATCCTTGAAGGCAGGCGTGAGGTGGCAATCCTTGCACTTGACCTTGACGTGCTTGCCGAGCAGAGGGAAGCGTGCGAGTCCGTGATCAAAGCGCGCATCGGTCCAGCTGCGCTCACTGTGGCAGCGCCCGCACTCCCGTCCTTCCTGGCCCTTGTGCTTGTCGTCCTTGCGGTGACATGAGAAACAGTCGGTCTTGAGCTTCTCCTGGAAAAGAATGCCGGTGTGACAGGTGCTGCACTTCGCCTGTGCGTGCTTGCCGCGCAACGGGTACTTGGTCTGCCGATCGTGATTGAAGATCGAGATACTCCAATCCTTTTCGACGTGGCAGCTCTGGCACTTGTCACCAAACCGGCCCTTGTGTCCCTTCTTGTCATCGTCCTTGCGATGGCACGCAACACAAGTGCTCTTGAGCTTGTCTCGATAGAGATCTCCGGTATGACAGCTCGCGCACTTGGCCAGGCGATGCTTGCCGCGCAACGGATACCTGGTATCGCGATCATGATCGAAGCGGATGGTCTTCCATTCACGGTCGACGTGACAGCTCTCGCACTTCTCGCCGAAGCGTCCCTTGTGTCCGTTTTTCTGGTCATCCTTGCGGTGGCAGGAGACGCAGCGCGAGGACGCCCCCTTGAACTTGGGGTCCTTGTGGCAATCACGGCAACCGACGTCCTTGTGCTTGCCGGTAAGCGGGAAGCGGGTCTTGCTGTGATCGAAGGTCGTGTCTTTCCAGCGCGTATCACGATGGCAGTCCGCGCAGTTGTTGCCGAGCTTGCCCTTGTGCGTGTCGTCCTTGCGATGACAGGCAACACAGTCTGACGGAGCATCGCGATGCTTCTTGCCTGCCTTGTGGCAGTCTTGGCAGCGGATCTTCGCCCCGGCGTGTCCTCCCCGCAGCGGAAAGTCGGTGAGACGGTGATCGAAGCCGGCTTCATCGAGCGGCGCGATGTTCGCTTCCCGACCCTTGTGTTCGGTATGGCAGTTGCGGCAGTCCTGTTCCTTGAGCCGACCGTGGTATCCGCGCTTCTGGACGGCATCTCGTGCCACTTCCTTGTGGCAGTCGAGGCACAACCCGCTCTGTGCGCTCTTGTTGAACCGGACGTGGCACTGCTTGCAGTCGGTTTCGAGATCAACATGGCCGGCGATTACCTTGCCAGGCATCAGCACGCTCTCGACCGTGTCGGCGCGCGCGAAAGACATCAGCGCGCAGAGCGACGTAAGCAGCATGAAGATGGCAAAGCCCGAATGCCGCATGGGGTAGGCGATCAGTACATGTGCACGGCGATGACATGCACCACCCCGCTGATGACGAGCATGAAGACAAACGGCACGTGCAACACGTGCCAGAGCGAAAACATCCGCTCGTAAGCCTGGAACTGGGCCGCGTTGCGTGCGGTGTCGAGGTAGGTCTTGAGCATCTGGTTAGCGGCCTTGAGGCGTCGGTGCAGCTTGTCGCGCTCCCAGCCGCGTTCCTTGGCCTTCTTACGCAGGATCGTCTTGAGTTCCCGCATGCACTGCGAGCGAACTCGCCGGGCGCGAAATCCCAGGGTGAGGAAGCGCCATGCGCCGGCGGTCACGCCCGGCGGGCGCTCGTGCGCGAGCTCCCCGAAGGCTTTCAGCTGCGCCTCGATGCGTGGTGCGAAGTGAAACTTGACTGCAATTCGTCGAGGTTGGCCCGGCGCCCGTAGAGACCATGATGAATGCGGCGGTAGATGAACCGGCCGAGCACTCCGCTTCCGGCGACGAGCAGCATGCATGCCATTGCGACGCCGGCGTTGAGTGAGCCGATCGTGAAAGTGGAGTGATAGAGAATGAGCAGCGGCCCGACGATGCCAAACATCATGTGCAGCCGGAACCAGTAGCGAATGCTGCCGGCAGATTGCAGGAAGCGCACATGCTTGCGCAGGGGGTAGAGGAGCAGCGCCAGCATCATGACGCCGCCCACGACTCCCATGTAGTAACCGAAATCCGACCCCGGCGTGTAGTAGCCGCGGGTGGATCCTATCCCGAGCACGACCATGCCGATGACGAGAGGAAGCATGTATGCAGCACGGCGCGCGGGCGGGTTCGCGCTTTCGGGCGGGCTGGCCGCGGCTGCCGGGCGTCGTTCATAGGTTTGGAAATGAGTCATCTCGGCGTTGTTCTTCTTGAATCCGTGGTTGGGTCGGCGGCACGGTTTGCCGGAGGTGATCCGGTCCCCGTCAGTAGCCAAGCAATAATCGTGCTCGTGCCACCTTTAAAGGTAATTTATGGCCTATTCCACTGATGCTGCAGGGACTTCCAGCCGGAAAGCATAGGCCAGCGGATGGGCGGCGTGACTTGTATGCCTTTCCACGGGATTCGGAGGCGTTCCGGCCGTGCCCGAGCCGGAATCGCGCGCTGGGCGGAGACGGTGAGGTTTCCGCCGGTGCTATGCTTTTTGCGCCACCTGAAAGACCTTGGCCCGAATGAACCTGTTGCGCTCCGACCTGTTTCTGATTGCGCTGTACCTCGTGCCACTTGTCGCGGTGATGATCTGGTACGTCCGTCGGCATCGCCGGCATGAGGCGAAGAACGTCGCCACCTGGCAGGGCGCCGTCGAATCCGGGCTGACTGAACCGGCATCCTTGCACCCCGTGATCGATCCGAAGCGCTGCCTCGGCTCGAAGGCTTGCGTCAGTGCCTGTCCCGAACAGGCCATCGGCATCATTGGGGGTAAGGCGCGCCTGGTGGACCCGGCCAAGTGTATTGGCCATGGTGCTTGCAAAGCGGCGTGTCCTCACGATGCCATCGCCCTCGTATTCGGTACCGCCAAGCGCGGCATGGACATCCCCCAGGTCGATGGGCATTTCGAGACCAACGTGCGCGGGATCTTCATCGCCGGCGAGCTCGGCGGGATGGGGCTGATCCGCAAGGCAGTTGAGCAGGGCAGACAGGCCATCGAGCGGATCGCCAAGCGCCGCGATGGTGCTTTCCCCTACGACGTCGTGATCGTGGGGGCGGGACCGGCGGGACTGGCTGCCTCGCTCGGTGCGCTGGAAAAGAAGCTGCGCTTTGTCACGGTCGAGCAGGAGGACGCATTTGGTGGCACCGTGTACCACTATCCACGCAACAAGATCGTCATGACGGCACCGGTGCAATTGCCCATCATCGGCAAGGTCAGGATGGGGGAAATCAGCAAGGAAAAGCTTCTCGAGTTCTGGCAGGGCGTTCTCAGCAAGACCGGGCTCAAGGTCAATTTCTCGGAGCGCATGGAGGCGATCCGGCCGGACGGCAAGGGTTTTGTCGTCCGGACTGCGAAACAGGAATACCGTACGCGCTGCGTGCTGCTCGCGATCGGACGTCGTGGCACCCCGCGCAAGCTCGATGTGCCCGGTGAAGAACAGTCGAAGGTGGTCTATCGCCTGATCGACCCCGAGCAATATCGCGGGCAACACGTGCTGGTAGTCGGCGGCGGCGACAGTGCGCTCGAGGCCGCGCTTGCAGTGGCAGAGGAGTCGGGCGCTAAGGTTACCGTCTCGTATCGCGGCGATGCCTTTGGACGCGTGAAGCAGAAGAACCGCGAGCGGCTGCAGGCCGCCGAGGCAGGAAAGCGCGTAGCGGTGCTGCTCAATTCAAACGTCAAGCGCATCGACGCCGATCGGGTGGTCGTCGATCAGCAGGGTAAGAAGCTGACGCTGACGAACGATGCCGTGATCGTCAGTGCCGGCGGCGTGCTGCCAACGCCGTTTCTCAAGGAAATCGGGATTCTGGTGGAAACCAAGCACGGGGAGGCCTGAAGGCCTCGGTGATCTTCCCACGGGCCGGGCGCGTCGTTCCGGCCACCCGTCTTAACTATCCTGCGCGAACCTTCGCCTCAGCGTTTCCGATCTTCGCGCGGTGCCAGGGAAACGCTTCCTATGCCGGAGCGGACGCCGTCGCCGAGCTTCGGTTGAGTCGGTGTTGGCTCTGGTTGGCTCGAAACTGGCTGGTGCCCCTGTCGTTCCAGGCCGGTCAGAAGTTCATAGACGCACGGCACAACGAAGAGCGTGAGCAGCGTGGAAACCAGTACGCCGCCGATCACAGCCATGGCCATCGGGGACCGCAGTTCGGCGCCGGGGCCGATGGCAAGCGCAAGTGGCAGCGCTGCTGCGATAGTCGCGAGCGAAGTCATGAGAATGGGTCGCAGTCGTATCGGGCAGGCCTCAAGCAGGGCGGCGCGAACCGAGGTTTCGCCACGTGTCCGCACCTGGTTGGTGAAGTCAACCAGCAGGATCGAGTTCTTTTTCACGATGCCCATCAGCAGGATCAGGCCAATGAAGCTGAAGATGTTGATGGAGTGCCCGAATGCGAGCAACGTGAGGAAGGCGCCGGACGCACTGAATGGCAGGGCCATGAGGACCGTGAACGGGTGCACGAAACTGTTGAACTGCGAAGCGAGCACCATGTAGGCGACGACTACGCCAAGGAACAGCACGAACCACAAGCTTGCAAAGGATTCCTGGAATGCCTGGGACCCGCCGACGAAGCGCACGCGGTTTTCGGGCGGCATGACCTCGCGGGCGATCGCCCGGGCCCGCTCCAGCGCCTCCTGCTGGGATTTGCCCGCCTTTACGTTCGCGAAGATCTTGATGGCACGCTCGCGATCATTGCGGTTGATCTGCGCCAGGCTCCGGGCCTCGCGGATCTGGACCAGCTCGGTCAGTTTGATCAGCTCGCCACGATTGTTGCGCACGTAGAGCTGGTTGAACTGGTCCTTGCGAGTCAGGTCCTCATCGCGAAGGCGCACGCGCACGTCGTAGCGATGGCCACCGGAAGAATACTGCGCGGCCACCACACCACCGACCATCGCGCTGATGGTCTGGGAGATCGCCTGGATGCTGACCCCGCGCTCGGCAGCGCGCACCCGGTCGGGGATGACCTGGAGTTCGGGTTTGCCGAGCAGGTAGTCACTGTCCGTATCGGTAACAAGTCCGGTGGCATCGAGCTTTTCAATGATCTTATCGGAGTATTCGGAGAGCTTGTCCCAATCCCGCCCCTGGATAGCGAATTCGATCGGAAAGCCGCGTGAGGCGGTGAACCCGCGCTGCGAGAGATCCTGAACGGAGACGCGCAGCCCCAGTTTGCGCAGCGCCTTGCGCGTCACGTCCATGAGTTCCTGCTGGCTCAGCTCGTGACCGCGTTCAGGGTCGACGCCGCGGCTGCCCTTGGGCTTCATGCTCACAAACAGGTTGAACAGATTGGCCTGTCCGCCGGTGCCGAACCCGCCCACGGCCGAATAAGTGCGCCGGACTTCGGGTCGCGCGATGAGAAAGTTCTCGGCCTTGCGGGCCACCGAGTCGGTGTACTCCATTGAGGATTCAATCGGCGTCTGGGCGCGCACGATGAACATGCTCTGGTCCTGCACCGGCATGAATTCCTTATTCACGAAGTGAAACGCGGCGAAGGAGCCGGCAAAGAACATCATCGATCCGCCGATGGTGAGCCAAGGATGGCGCAGCGAGAGATTCAGTCCCTTGCTGTAGGTTCTGGCGAGGAACTGGAAGGTTGCATCGGCGACCCGCCCGACGCGCGTCGTACGGTTGCCGGCCTCGACGAACTGGGCCGAGCGCATCGAGGTGAGCGTCAACGCCTCGAGCAGCGACAGCATCACTGCCGCCGTCATGGTGATCCCGAACTGGAAGAAGAAGTAGCCGATCACGCCGCTCATGAACGCCACGGGCAGGAAGATTGCCACCACGGCGAGCGTTGCCGCGAGCGCGGCGAAGGTGATCTATCTGGCGGGTGCCGTTCAATGCCGCTTCCACGCGACCCTGACCCATCTCGCGGTGGCGGACGATATTCTCGAGCACCATGATGGCATCATCCACCACGATGCCGATCGCGAGGCTCAAGCCGAGCAGCGTAAAGGTGTTGAGCGTAAAGCCGAAAAAGTAGAGCACCATGAAGGTGCCGATGATCGATGTTGGAATCGCGAGAATCACATTCAGCGTCGCGGTCCAGCTGCCGAGGAACAGCCAGCAGACCAGCGCGGTGACCATGGCCGACATTACCAGCGCGAACTCGAATTCGTTTACCGAATCCTCGATGAACTGGGTGGTATCGAAGTTGACATCGATGTTCATGCCCTCCGGCAGTCGCGTGGCGACCTCGGCCATGCGCTCCTTCACGGCGTGGGCGACCGCCACGGTGTTGGAGCCGCGCTGCTTGCGAATGCCGAGGCCAACGGCGCGTACGCCGTTGGCGCGTGAAATGCGCCGGATGTCGTCGAGGCCGTCCTCGATCTTCGCGACCTCCTTCAACATGATGCGCGAGTAAACCGGCTGGTTGCCACGCTGGTTGACGACGATGCGCTCGAATTCCTCGGTCGTCTTGGCTTCCCCGAGGGTGCGTACGTCAAACTCCGTAGGTCCGGTTGCGATCTGCCCGGCGGGAAGTTCCGAGTGCTCTGCGCGGATCGCGTTCAGGACGTCGGTAACCGCCAGCTCGTAGCGGTTGAGTGCGGTGGCCGAGACCCACACGCGCAGGTTCGGCTCGACGTAGCCACCGAAGGCGATCTCGCCCACGCCGCTCACCGAGGAAAAGCGATCCTTCAGGACGTCCTTGATGTAGCGCATCAGCTCGCGCGGGCTGTGCCGATCGCTCGTAAGGGACATCCACAGGATCGGTTGATCCTCGGGATTAGTCTTGCTGATGACCGGTGGTTCGATATCCGTTGGCAGGTAGCGTTGTGCGGCTGCGACCTTGGTCTGCACTTCGCGCAGGGCGTCGGCGATATTGCGTCCGAGCTCAAATTCGACCGTGATGGTCGCCGCGCCGTATTGTGACGTCGAGGAAACACTGCGCACGCCCTCGACGGTCATGACCGAATCCTCGATCAGGTCGACCACGTTCGTCTCGACGATCTCGGGGGCGGCACCAGTGTAGTTGACTTTGATGGTGACTACCGGGAAGTCGACATCGGGCAACTGGCTCACTCCCATGCGCGAGGCGGAGATGAGGCCGAAGATGACCAGTGCCGCCATGAGCATCCAGGCAAATACCGGCCGGCGGATGGCGATGTCGGGCAGGCTCATGGGGACGGTGTGGCGGCGCTTGTGATGCCCGCGCGCCGTGCGGAGGCAGCGAGAAGTCGCTGGTAGTCGGCCTTGGCGGTCAGCCGGGCGCGGTCGAGGGCGCGCTGGTTCGTCTGGAAGGCGGTAAGCGCCTGCAGCACGTCAAGATTGATCACGAGGCCAAGCCGATACTCCGCAGATTGTGCCTCGTAGCTCTTTTTGGCCGCGTCAGTGGAATTCTCGAGCGCCTCGAGCTGGGTAATATTCAAAACAACACTCTGATACAGCGCCCGGATCTCCTGCTCCGCCGCGCGCGTCACCTGGCTCATGGCGAGCTCGGCCTGGGTGCGCTGGGACGCTGCTTCGCGCACCTTGGACTGGACACTGCCGCCCGCATAGATCGGGATCGTCAGCGCCAGCTGCACGTCCCAGTTCGAGTCGCTCAGGTAGCCCGGGCGGTCGAAATAGTAGTTGCCGTTCAGGTCAAGCGAGGGCAGGTGCCCACCCCGCGCGACGGTGAGGTTCTCGTCGGCGGCCGTGATTCGCTGACGCGTGGCGCGGACATCAGGGCGTGAATCCACACCGGCGAGATAGTTCTCAATCGGATCGACCCCGGCCGGCAGCGTCTCCGAGTCACGCAACGGCGTGTCCGCGGCGAGCCCGCTCAGGAAGGCGAAGACCTCGCGCGCCACGCTGAGTTGCCCGCGCAGCTGCTCGATCTGGGCGCGAAGCGTGCTGATGGTGCTCTGCACGTTGAGGAGTTCGCTCACGCGTGAACGGCCGATGCGCACGCGTGCCTGGATTTCCTTCTCGCGCTCCTGGTTAAGCCGGATCTCCTCTCCAAGATTGAAGATATCCCGCTCGATGGCGAGAACATTGTAGTAATTCTGCACCACGTCCTTGAACAGCAATACCCGCGCGTTCTGGTAATCGTCGCTTTGCGCGCTGATCAGCGCCTCGGTCTGGCGCATCGCCGCGATCTCGCGGAAGCCGCGAAACAGCGGCTGGGTAGCGGTGACTTTTGCAAGTGGCTGGCGGCTCAGGTTGCTCGGTGTGGAGGGGGCGCCAGTGGGCAAGGGATCCTGCCAAAGATATGAGCCATAGCCGCTGATGGTCGGAAGCAATGCGGCGGTGGCCTGCTTGTAGCGCTCCTCGGCCTGGCGAATCAGCTCGGACTGGGTGGCGATGACTTCGCTGCGCCGCACCGCGGCAGCGAAGTAGTCGTCCAGCGTGAGCTCCTGCGCCGCGACGCCACGCCCGGCGGGGAAAGCTGTACAGATGAGCAGGCCGCAGGCCAATGCCTTCGGCAAAACCGATGAGCGCTTCACCACGTGACTCCATCCCGCGCTGCGGCACCGTACCCCGTGGTGTCCGCCGGCCGGGACCTGAAAATGGGCGGTAGCCGCGCACTATAGGGAGCTTGCCAGATGGCGGCAAGGCGGTCTCGGCATGGGTGTCCCTTTGCCTGAGTTTTCGCTCAATGCCGAAACATTCTGGCGAGAGCCTTGTCTCGGGCGGACTTGCCGAGCAAGATGGCCTTCCACCTTATACACAATACAATTTTACTGGAGCGCGTCTATGGCAGGAAAAGAACGAGGCTATTCCCGGGTTCTGGTCTGGCTGGCGAGTGGCCTGATGCTTGCCTCCGCCATGGTTGCGGTTGGCGCTGCGCAACAGACGGCGGTTTCCCTGGGTACAGCCACCAAGGGCGGCGGGTTCCAGCTCTACGGCGAGCACTTTGCGGCGGCGTTGCACGAGGCCGATCCCTCGCTTCACATCGAGGCACGCGCGACCCGCGGTAGCGCCGAGAATTTGCCGCTGCTGGAAAAGGGCGAGCTCGACATCGGCCTCGTCGAGGGAAATGCCGCTCGCGTCGCCTTTGACGGCATCGGTCGGCCGCTGACGCGGTTGCGTATCATTGCCGCGATGTATCCCGGGCCCGGCATGTTCGTGGTCCGCCGCGACAGCCCATATCGAACCATTGCTGATCTCAGGGGTAAGCCGGTTGCATTTGGCACACGCGCATCGGGTTTGACCATGCTGGCGCGCGATGTGCTGGACGGTCTTGGCCTTTCACCGGATCGCGACTTTCAGGCTGTGTATCTCGACAAGGCCGGCGACGGCCCGAAGCTCGTAACGGAGGGCCAGGTCGCCGCGTTATGGGGAGGGGGGATTGGCTGGCCAGGTTTTACCAAGTTGGCCGCGGACAGCGTGGGCGCGCGCTTCATCGTGCCCGACGCCGATGAGATCGGTCGCATCCGCACTAAGCATCCATTTCTCCGGACGATGACTGTTCCTGCCGGAACCTACCGCGGTCAGGACACGCCGATCACGTCGGTTGGCTTGTGGTCATTCGTACTGGCGCGCGCGGATCTGCCCGATGACACGGCCTATCAACTCGCGCGCGCCCTGCACCGTGCAGAGCCCAGGCTTAGAGAACGCCTGGCGCAGGCGCGCTACACCACCGCTGCCAATACCGCCGCCGAGGCGCCGCGCCCCGAGCTGATCCATCCCGGGGTCGCACGCTATCTGCGTGAGACGGGTGCGCTGCGCTAGATCGTCCACGTGTTGTCACATTTGCGGCATTTCACCTTGAGCCAGACGCCATCGGTTTCAGGCGCGTCGTCCGGAGGTTGCTCCTCTTCAGGACCGCCGGCGACGACCGTGAAAATGGCATAGGTGCCGCAGCTGGGGCAGGTGGCGCGTGCCCCCAAGCGTTGCGCCAGCGAGAAAATTCTAGCGAAGTGTGACACGCCGAAAAGCGAGAGCGCGATGCCGAGCGCCCCGACGCCGACGCCAAGCAGCCCGTGGGCAGGGCCTGTGCGTGTCACCACCATTTCGATGCCAGCGAAGGCGAGTATCGTGCCGAGCAAGCAGGTGACAAGATGCGCGTAAGCTTCGATGAGAGTGCGCTCATACCAGCGGCGAAAGCCGAGCTTGCGGATGCGCGCGACGGTGTGCATGGCCGATTTCTCGCGGGTCGGGCAGCCCATTCTACGCAGCTGTGCAAGTCCGCGCGCTACAGACCATGATTGGAACGAATGACCCTAACCTCTGAGATTGCAAGCCTGCTGCTGCTCGCAGGAGTAGCCTGGTTCTGGCAGCAGGCGCTGCGCGGCAAGGAGATCGCGCGTTCCGCGGGAAAGCGCGCCTGTGATCAGGCCGGCGTGCAGTTTCTCGACGATACCGTCGAACTGACGCGTCTTCGCTGGCGCCGGGACGCGGCGGGCGGACTGCGCATCTATCGGCACTATCGGTTCGAATTCGCCGCCGACGGTAGCCACAGGTTTCGCGGCGAACTGGCGCTGCTCGGCACCAAGGTGCAATTCGTCGAACTGGAGCCCTATCGCCTGCACTAGCACAGTGCTTTGCTCGCTTGCGGCGCTTGGCCGATCGCGGAGAATAGGAGCGCGAGGCAGTACGCGGGACAGAAGACTCATGAGTGAGCAGGACGTAGGTACCCCGGCGTTGAAGCGCCTGTTCTTCGCGCTCTGGCCGGAGGTTGCGTTGCAGGAAGCGCTGCACCGTATTGCCGCGACAATGTTGGGCCCGGTCGACGGCCGTTGCACGCCGTCGCCAAACATCCATTTGACGCTGGCGTTTCTCGGTCCGGTTTCGGAGGAAGCACGGGGCTGCTACGAGACAGCGGCGAGCGGTGTGCGTGCGGAGCCGCTCACGCTCACGCTTGATGCGTTTGGTTGTTTCCGGCGCAGCGGAATCCTTTGGGTTGGGGCGGGGCATGCGCCGGCCAGCCTCTTGGCGCTGGTGCGGGGGTTAAGTGAGGCGCTGCGGAACTGTGGCTACGAGCCGGACCAGAGGCCGTTTCGCGCCCACCTGACGCTGGCGCGGCGGCTGCGTCGCTGCCCGCGGTTTCCGGAGCTGCTGCCCGTCGACTGGCCAGTGCGCGATTTCGTGCTGGTCGAATCGCACACGGGGCCGCGCGGCGCGGAATATGAAATTTTGCGCCGCTGGCCGCTCGCTTAGTACCTACCAGAATGCCAGAAGCTTGCCGTTCTCGACCTTCGCGTCGAAGTGCTTGAGCGGGCGGGTGCCCTTCGCCACGCACTGACCGGTTTTCACCGCGAGTCGTATACCCGAAAGTCATTCTTCTCGCGGTAAACGAAAAGGCTGCGGCCATCGGCGCTGCAGTAGCTCACCTGACTCTCCGGGATCTCGTTCACGCTCTTCAGTTCATGCCAGCGCTTTTCGGCGCCAAGGTTCTCGGCGCGAAATTCCGGCAGATCCATGTCGAGCAGGATCTCGGTCGCCCAGACGATCTTGGTGAGGCCGAGTGCCGGAAACGCCTGCATGACGGCATCGAGGATCTCGTTCGGTGAGCAGCCGGCATCGAGCGCGCGCACCAGATACTGGCGAAATCCGTTCTCGGTCTGCGTGGCGACCTTGGTGATCAAGGTAATGAGCGCGCGTGTCTTGGGGTCGAGACTTCTGCCCGACTCCTTCAGGAACTTGAGATAGGCTGTCATGGCCTCGGGGCGGGCCTTGACGAGGTAATTCAGTGCATCGCTCATTCGATTCGGTCTCCGTGGGGATAGGCCCGTGTGTGATGCGCCATTATCGCGTGCGGGACCAGCGCTGGCCAGATGGTGAGTCAGGCTCGCGCATCACGAAATCTCCACGCGACGCCAGGAAAAACAAAACGGGCGCGCCAGCGGCGCGCCCGTTTTGCATGCGCCAAAGCTGGATGAGGCTAGCGTTTCTTCTTGCCCGCCAGCATCTGGTCGATTACGGGCGTGAGGATAATCTCCATGGCGAATCCCATCTTGCCGCCCGGAACCACGATGTTGTTCGGGCGTGACATGAACGAGTCATTGATCATCCGCAGGTAGTACGGAAAGTCGACGCCGTGCGGATTGCGAAAGCGGATCACGACGAAGCTTTCATCCGGCGTCGGGATGTCGCGCGCGATGAAGGGGTTCGAGGTGTCCACGATCGGGACGCGCTGGAAGTTGATGTGCGAGCGCGAGAACTGCGGCGTAATATAGTGCACGTAATCGGGCATGCGCCGCAGGATGGTGTCCACCACCGCCTCGGTCGAATAGCCACGCTCCTTGGTGTCGCGGTGGATCTTCTGGATCCACTCCAGATTCACGTCCGGTACCACGCCGACCAGCAGGTCTACCCACTTGGCGGCGTCAACGCCGGTCTTGGCGTCGACAATGCCGCCATGCAGGCCTTCGTAGAACATGAGATCAGTGCCGGTAGGTACATCTTCCCACGGTGTGAACTCGCCGGCCTTGAGGGAAGTGCCAAGCCGCTTGTTGTGCTCGGTGGCCTCTTCGTCGCTGTGCAGGTAGTAGCGCTTCTTGCCCCCACCTGTCTCACCATAGGTCTTGAAGCATTTCTCGATTTCGTCGAACAGGTTGGCCTCGGGACCAAAGTGGCTGAAGTGGCGATTGCCGGCAGCCTCTGCCTTCTTCATCGCCTCGCGCATTTCGACGCGGTTGAAGCGATGGTAGCTGTCGCCCTCGATAACTGCAGGCGTGATCTCCTCGCGCCGGAAGATGTGCTCAAAAGCGCGTTTGACCGTGGTCGTGCCCGCGCCGCTCGAGCCGGTGATGGCAATGACTGGGTGCTTGCTGGACATCCTCGGGTCCCCCTTATGCTTTAAGGAATTCTTTGATACTGCGAAAGCGGCGATTCTACAGCAGGCCGCGCGGGCGGCGCCACGCCGGAGGCCGCCAGCTGTAACGATTTTGCACTTCTTAGTGGAATAGGGCTTAGGCGCTTGCAGGAACTCAAGCAAAAGGCCCGGCACCCAACGGTACCGGGCCTTCAGCATTGCGTGACTGCTGAATTACAGGGCAATGCCGGGATTGTTCTCGGCGCCCTTCAGCTTCGGCGTATTGGCCTGCGTGATCTTCACGGTCTTCTTGGCGCGCAAGTACTCAGCCACGATATCCCAAATATCCTTCGCCAGTTCCGGCTGCGGTTGCACGCTCGCCCAGCCCGCGACCTTGTACTTCTTCCTGGCGTCGATCGGTTTACCCTTAAGCGTCATGTCGCTGATGCGCTTGCCCATCGGCGCACTAATATCAATGGCGTACTCCAGGCCGCCGACGCGCACCATGTCGCCGCCCTGCTGGTAGTAGGGGTCCGGATTGAAAAGGTTGTCGCCGACATCTTCCAGTATCGTCCTGATCTGCTCTCCGGTGAACTCGTTGAGTGTCGTCTTGCCGTAGGTAATCGCTGTCTGGTCGAGCACATGCTCCATTGTAATCGTGTCGCCCGGCAGCAGCGAGGTTCCCCAGCGGAAGCCCGGCGAGAAGGCGATATCCGCGCCTTGGATCTCCATTAGCGCGTCGCAAATCAGCTGGTCGAACGTGCCGTTGAAGTTGCCGCGGCGGTAGAGCAGCGACTCGGTGACCGCGAGCTTCTCCTCAAGCTTGTTCTTGAATGGCGCGCGAACCTTCTCGATGAACGCTGCCATTTCCTTGTCGGGCGCAATCAGGTTCGAGAACACCGGTAGCAGCTTGTAGCGGAAGTCCTGCACCTTGCCGCCGCGGACGTCGAGATCGAGTACCGAGAGGAACTTGGTGTTCGACCCGGAGTTGATGACGAGTGTCTTGCCAGACTTGTTGCTAATGACGGACGGCTGCGGCACGGCGTCGTGAGTGTGGCCGCCGAGAATGACATCGATGCCAGTGACGCGCGAGGCCAACTTGAGATCCACATCCATACCGTTGTGCGACAGCAGCACCACGACCTGGGCGCCTTCACCACGCGCCTTGTCGACCATTTTCTGTACGCTTTCTTCCTTGATGCCGAACGACCAGTCGGGGATCAGGTAACGGGGATTGGCGATTGTCGTGTACGGGAAGGCCTGGCCGATGATCGCCACGGGCACCTTGTTGATCTCGCGTATCACGTAGGGCTTGAAGATCGGTTCGTCCCAGACAGCGTCGTTCACGTTCTGGGCGAGAAACTCGATTTTTCCCTTGAGATCCTTTTCGATGATCTCCTTTACGCGCGCGGCGCCGTGCGTGAACTCCCAGTGCGCGGTCATGATGTCGACGCCGAGCAGCTTCGTGGCATCGACCATGTCCTGACCCTTGGTCCAGAGTGCGGTGCCCGAGCCTTGCCAGGTGTCGCCGCTGTCGAGCAGCAGCGAGCGGTTGGGGCGCGAATTGCGCAAGGTCTTCACGAGGGTGGCCATGTGCGCGAAGCCACCGACCTTGCCGTACTTGCGCGCGGCCTCGTCGAAATTGAGGTAAGTAAAGGCGTGCGCCTCGAGGCTGTTCGGCGCGATATTAAAATGCTTGAGCAGTGCTTCGCCCACGAGGTGCGGCGGTGTGCCGACCCGCTCCCCGACGCCAATATTGATGTTCGGTTCGCGGAAGTAGATCGGCAGCAGCTGCGCATGGCAGTCGGTGAAGTGAAGCAGCGACACATTGCCGAATACCGGCACCTCGTACGGGTTGCCGGATGCGCCACTTGCACTGGTGGCTTTCTTGTCGGCACAGGCGGGCAACATGCCCGCGGCGCTGGCGGCGGCCAGCATCTGAAGGAAATCGCGTCGCGAAAGGCTCATGTCATCTACTCCGGAAAATGGGGAAGAACGATTCGGGGTGAAATCTGCGCATGGCAGACCCGCAAGCCGCGCATTCTTGTCTGCTCTAGGACGGGGCGCAAGGCCGGTCTATTCCGCCTCAGAAAAAAAAACCCGGCCGGGGGACCGGCCGGGTTGTGTGCTGCGATCCGGCAACCTAGTTGCGCATCGCAGGCGCCGTCAACGGCAGCCCGCTGCTCAGATAGGTTTCGTACAACTGAATGTGGTTGTAGGCCTTGTCACCATGCTTGCCCGGCTTGTCGCGCACCTGCGAGTTGCAGGTCCGGTAGCGCTGGTGGATGGTCTCGAGACGAGCCCACCCCAGGCGCTGGGCAGGCCAGCCAACCGGATGGCCAAGCGCCGCCGACAACGGCTGGTTGCCGCCGAAGTTCTTGCCGGCGAGATCCATGTGGCAGTTGGCGCAGGCGAAATTAAGCTGCCCGCGGCGCTTCCACCACCGCTTCTTGCCGTCCTCGTAGGCCGCGACCGCGCCGGGCTTCGAGAGGTCGATCTTCACGCGCTCTCCCTTGGAGAGTTCGTAGAAGGCTGCCGTCAACTCGGCAAGCTGCACGCGCGACTTCGTGTCCTTGCTAAGATCGGCGCTCAGGAACTTGTCCGTCGCACCGTTCTTCTTGGCGCAATCCATCAGGTCCATCTCAGCCGTGCGCACTTCCTGCTTGCCATCATCCCAGTACGGATAGTTCTGGGCGATTTTCTTGCCACCGTTCTTGAAGCAGCTGGCGTAGGTCTTGCCGTTCGGGAAGGGCTTCGCCCAAATCTTGCGACCGTCGGCGAGACCCAGTTCATACGGCGGGAACTCATTGAACGCGTCCCACTGCTCCCGGTAAATTTCCATGCCCGGCAACGGGTAAAAGCCATTCGCATAGTCGTCGAACTTCACAGTCGGAAACTTCTTCTGGAAGTACGCGCGGAATGCTTTGAGGTCCGACGCCGGATCGGCCTGCGCGGCCGCCATGACGCCTACCCCCACGCCCAGCGCGGTCAGTAGTATGGCAATCTTCTTCATTCTCTATTTCCTCCTCGCGGTTGAATGCGCCGCGCCGGGAGGAGCCCGGCGCAGCCCTGGGCAACTTACTTGATGATCGCTTCGGCGCTACCGCTCTCGCCCATGTTGTCGTTCCAGGTGACGGTGACCTTGTCACCGGCCTTGGCACCCTTCAGGCGCACGCCCACCAAAGGATCCTTCGAAATTGCGGGTCCGAGGTCAGTGACCGCGACCTGCTTGCCATTCAAGGCGAAGGTCATCTTCTGGATGTAGTGTGCCGGTATCTTCTTCTTGGTGTTGCGGTCGACACGCTGGCCGGTTTCCATCGGGTGCGTTACGCGAACGCGAACCTCGGCGGCGCCGTCTTTCATCTGCGCGCGAATCTGTGTTTGTCTAGCCATGATTACTTCCTCATCCTCGAATCGTTTCGTGTTGAGTGATTAGCCGCCACAACCGCCGGCAGTGACCTTGATGGTCGCCTTGGCGCTGTAGAGCTTGCCGCCCGACTTGACCACGAAGTGCACGTCCGAGGTCTGGGCCATCTTGATGAATGTGGAGTAGTACGGATCGGCGCCACTCATGGTGATGGCGGTAACGAGCGGCTGGTTGTTCTTCTCGACGAGCACCGCGATCGAGTCGACATTCGGAAGATCCGCGCTGACGGTCACAGGCACCACGCCGCCATTCTCGGCGACCGGCGGCGCCTTGACCTTAATCGCGCCCGAGGCGGTAACCTGCGAGGACCCATAGAGGGCCTTCAGGGCATC
>Ga0111171_1012_pt1 | contig 17984 bp, 13 predicted proteins | sample DeeMarSWOR324_28_FD_80232 | JGI IMG/M metagenome (GOLD analysis project Ga0111171, IMG submission 80232) | Acidithiobacillales bacterium SM23_46 | reverse complement strand
GATCGGGGCCGTTACCGCGATGCCCTGGAACACCTGCTGGCTGTGTCCGTCGATGATGACCGGGTCCGAGATGGCGTCGTAATCGGAACCGGTGGGCCGGATGACGTGCGGGGCAGTACCGGGGATGTTGAACTCGATTCTGTCGACTGTCGGTGAGTTGGCATTGTCGTTGGCGTCAGTAATTGCCTGACGCAACGAACCCGCCCCGCTATCGTTTGTGTTTGTGACAATGAAGGTGGCCGCCTGAGTGTCCACGGGGTCGATGCAAGCAATAAGCAACGACGCCAGGGCGAGCGACACGGACTGAATTCTCATGATTCTGTTTCTCCTTTCGGGTTATCTGGCCGAAGTGCAAAAGAGCGCGGCCGGTTCCAAAATACACATCTACCTGAACTTGCTCATAGGGTCAATCCCTTTCTGCTATTCCGTACTTCACCGGGCACAGCTCTCGAAGTCACAAGATTCTCCCTCTGGGTAAGACGCGCCTTGCTAGCGGCTGCAGGTGATTCCCCTCTCGACCTCACAGCCATCGCCACTGCCCGTTCTCCAATCGCTGCCCGGCCATCCTCTCCACGAGGGCCTCAAGGGTCGCGAGGCGGGCCTGCACCTCGGAGTTCTTCTCTCTCAGCGTGGCAATCTCAGCGTCCTTCTCCTGGAGAATCTGGTAGAGTCCCTGGATGGCGGCCAGGGCCACGCCGTCGGCGTCAATAGTGGTGATATGCCTGTTGTCTTCGCCCACGCCGAATGCCGCGCGGAAGTCCTGCGCCATCGGTCCGATGTGGCGGATGTTGGCATTCTGCGCTTTGTAGTTCCAGGTGCTGATTGGGATTTCAGCTAGGCGCGATAGGATTTCCTGTCCGTCCACGGGCGTGAAGTTCTCCTTGAGGTTCCGGTCGCTGAGACTTGACCACGAGCTGCCGCCGCTGCTCAGAACCACACCCGCCGACGGGGCACCTGAGGTAAAAATGGCTGACACGAACCGTGCGCCCCCTCTGGCGCGAACGTTGAACTGGTTGGTCCGAGTAGAGGCAAAGTCGAAAAAGGCGTTGTCCGCCCATACGAACGCCCCGCCGTGCTGTGCCTTAGCCTGGCGACCGGCCGCGAAGCTGTACGGGCCTCCAGCCGAGTTCTCTCGGCCGCCAGGGACGGTGGCATATATGGCGCTGGCCGTGTTCTCCCTGCCCCCACCGACTGTGGCACCCGGGAGACTGGCCGTGTTGCCTTGGCCCCCGCCGACAGTCGTGTAGTTGCAATTGTCTGGCGTCCCATCGTCGTCTCCGGCCTGATTGTCTATGCCACCACCCACGGTCCCGTAGTTGTCGGTCACGCGGTTGACGTTGGCGTCGTATCCGCCGCCGCCAATTGTGCCGCCACAGACGCCAGACGTGACGGTATTGCCGCTGTAGCCACCGACCAGGTTGGGACTTACGGCGTTTGGCTCCAAACGCGGACACGCCCACGGCACGCCGTTCAGGTTCTGTCGCGGGTTGAAAATCTCGCTGGGTTCAAACGTCCCAGAGCCGTCTAGGTCGACGACGACCTCCAGCCACAAATCCGGGTAGGTTGTGAATACACCGCCGAAAGGCGTGTCGTCGCCCAGCACGATGGAGAAAAGGCCGTTCGTCACCTGAACGTCTTTGGTTTCATGCCAGGGGTAGGCGCCGGACCCCACGCGCACGTCGTGGAGACCGAATGCCATCCGGTACGTTCCATTGGTGACTGGTCCTCCCAGATGGTTCAGCAGACTTCCCTGATAGGTGATCGTCTCCGGCCCCGCATAGGCCAGAGAGACCAGCATGAAAATCACCGCGGTCCCCATTCCTTTTGCGCGCATCGTTTCGTTCTCCTTTTCCTGAGTGTTTGAACCGACAAAGCAGTCGGCCCGAAGGGTCATCTTCGCTTACGGCGGAAACGTCCCGATGTCAAGATGTGCTTGGCCTCAGCTGGATGTCCAAGCATGCATCCACTCAGGAATCGATCCAGGCCGAGCTGGAAGTCTTCGAACGTTACTCGCGGCGAGAAAATGAGGACTGGCTTTATTGAGGTTACAGAGGGCCGATCTTCGCTTGTGCCGGATTTGTGCCAAAAACTTGAACGGAAATCGAAGGGGTTTGGAGGCCGTTTGGGCCCTTCACAGATTACCCTGGGGGAGGGCTTTCCCGAGGTTTTGGTGGCCAAAGGCCCAAGCCGGCAGACGTGTTCGCGGGAAGAGCTTTTTTTCTTTGCGGCTTCGTTCAAGGGCAACGGCAACCTGTGTTAATGTCCCGCGTGTTTTCGCATGAACCCTACTGTGGTGGTGTGCCTCCGCTGGATACGGAACGCATGCTCCAGGATCGCCATAGTCTGGCCTCTCAGCGGTCGGTGTTATCTTGGTCGGGGGCCGCCTTTTTCTGGTCCCTCGTCAGCTTGCCAACAACATACTTTGGGTCGAGCATCTCACCGTTGGCCGCGTACCACTGCTGCAGCAGATTTCGATGACGGTTCAGAGTGTCCCGATATTCGAGCTCCACAGCCAGGTTGCGCATTTCGCCGGGGTCATTCCTCAGATCGATCAGCATCTCGCGAGGCTGACCGTGGTCGTATACTGAATATTTGTACCGTTCCGTCCACAATACCCGGGACGCCTCATTCTCCGCGACGAGACAGTCTCGCCAAGCCACTTGCCGTTTGGCTCGTGCGGTCAAGAGTTTTATGCTGCGCCCCTTGAGCGCGGCCGGCGCTGGAATCCCGGCGAAATCGCACAGCGTCGGAATCAGGTCCAAACCGTTGGACACCAGGTGGGTCTTGTCGACCTGCCCGGCTAAAGTCGTGCCCGGATGACTTACGATCAAAGGAACGCGGGTCGCTTCCTCATAAGGCATCGACTTATGTTCAAGCCGGTGGGCTGCGTCCATGTCGCCGTGGTCGCTGGTAAACACAACGACCGTGTTTTCTTCGAGGCCTGCAGCCTCTAGTACGTCAAGCACGACTCCGATATGCTCGTCCACGCGCTCGGTCAACCTCGCATAGGCCCAGCGATGGAGACGCCATTGCTGCTCCGACCAATGCTCCTGAACGTACTTCCGGAACGCCCGCCAATCGCTGGTACGGGCGGCGGGTGGCTCGGCAAACGGGATCTCGAAGTTGGCGGGCAGCGGCGGGCAGACTGTTCTGAAAAATCCGTCCCGCGACATACCAACCGGCAATCTGAGGGCTTCGGCCAGGCACTCACGTTCACGAACACTTCCGGGAAACAGCAGCGGCTTGGAAGCCGCCTTCGTGTACGCATCGATCGCCATGTAGCAAATGTCGTGAGGGTTGATGAATGAAGCAACGAGAAGGAACGGTTTGTCGTGCTGCCGCCGGAAGAATCTGCCGCAGGCCCTCGCCAACTCCTCCCGCTCATCATCGATGAGGTATTCGAATCCGTACGCGGCAATTCCGTTCTCCTTGTCGTCCGGCAGATGGACCTTGCCGCCGTACACAGTCAAGTACCCATGGCTCCGGAAGGTGTTGCCCATCGCGTGGGCGTGGATTTCCGGAAGGACCGCGGCCCACCCGTTCTTCTCCATTCCGATCCGACTCGGTAATACGCCCGTCATCATGCTGAACCGGGAGGGAGTGCAAACGGGATTGCTGCAGTAGGCTCGTTCGAAGCGAACGCCCCTCGCAGCGAGCCGATCCATCGCCGGCGTTTTCAAATGGGAGTTGCCGGCACAACTCATCATACCGGCATGCTGCTGGTCGGTGATTATCAGCAGGATGTTGGGTTGCTTGGGCGATTTTCCATAGGTCGGCAGAGAAAGGAGAAGACTTCCGCCCATGGCGAGAAGGAGGATGAGCAGGGCCGGCTGTTTAGAGGGCATGTTGCACAATGGCATTTTGGGTTCTCCTGTTGGGGCAAACATTCAGGTGTTACCTGAAGATATTGAGAAGCGACGATTTCGCGCCTTTTGCACCGGCTTTCTTCAGCAGTCTTACGATTTCTTTGTGCTTGTTATTCGAGGCCAGTTTCAAGGCGGTGGTCCCCTGATTATTTGTTATATTCACATCTGCCCCTGCCTTGACCAAGTACTTCGCTACCTCCGACTGTCCAAACATCACCGACAGTAACAACGCGCTGTTTCCGGCACTGTCGATCGCATTCACGTTTGTTCCTTTGTGAATCAAGTACTCCACCGTGTCCAGTCGGCCAGACTGCGAAGCGGCCATTAGAGCGGTGAACCCATGCTTTGTTACTGCATCTATGTTTGCACCGTTGGCGAGGAGCAGCTTCACCAAATCCACATCCCCGTGGTACGCCGCCCAGTGCAATGGCGCAAGGCCGTGAGTGTTCCTTGCATTCACATCTGCCCCGGCGCGAATCAGTTCTGCGGCGACGGCTGACTGACCAAACGTCAAGGCAACCGCGAGTGCTCCATTTCCATGCTTGTCAGCAGCCTCAATATTCGCTCCGTGTCTCATCAAGTACCCTGCAACTTCCAACTGGCCCGTTTGTGCGGCTGCCATCAGCGCGTCGGACCCCATCTCCGTTTTCCCCGCAACATCCGCACCTGCCGCAACAAGACACTTCACCGTGTCCAGCTCCCCAAAGTACGCCGCCCAGAACAATGGGCTTATCCTGTGATCGGTCTCTGAGGTTGTAGAATCGCATCGCGCAATGGAGCTCTCAGGATACGTGGCGTACCTCTCGATTTGGCTGTCCGAGGTTCCACCTGCGAGGTGCTGTTCTGCGGTCCTGTCTGGATGCATCTCTTGCGCATGTCTCACCCAGCTCGCGGCAATCCGGCGATTCGCCTCAACGGTGTAGTCGCGGAATCTGTCTGTAACGTCACCGGAGTGCTTGACATTCAAGCCAAGGATCCGGACGGGCGAAGCACAGGAGAAGTCAAAGGAATCGATCAAAAAATGCCGGACCTCAGGGTGCGAACGAGTTCGGAAGTAGACGACCCGGTTCTTGATATCGACCACATACGATCGGCGCGTGAGGTCGCTGCCCATGTTTTCGAGGATACGAAAGCAATAATCGACCGCTGGTCCGTGAGTCGCCGCGTCATACTCTCTCAGCATCTGCGCGGCTCGGACAAACCGTGATATCCTCTTATCCGTCACCGAGAACCTCTTCCGTCCACCGAAGCCTTCGTATCTTCTTAGCCGCTTGAGCTCGGACTCGTATGTGCTGTTGCAGAGCACTGTCACTGGCAGCTGCTTTCCAGTGTGGACGGCCAATTTGCCATCGATGTACTCGATGACCGCGCAATTGCCACTCCCGTCCGCCACAAAGAAATGCCACGACCAGCCGTTCGGCACAACATGGGAAGCACTCCTTATGACCTGTTCAACCGTGCTGAAACTGTCCAGATGATATTGGGTCCATTGCATCTGGAAGAGCCTTGGACGAAAATCGCGGGATGGGTATGCTTGCCCCCCAAGAGACATCTCTTCAATAGCCAGTCCTGCTTCGTTAATGCCAGCATCGGGCAAGTCACGCCCGATGCTGCTGAAAGTCACAGATCCATACTTCGAGATCCAACAGAAGGTCGGTGAGAAGCCCTCTTTGGATGCTATCAGTTCATTCCAGGTGCATCCCGTCTTGTAGACGTTGCGCTTGTTTACGCATAGGAAGCCGTCAAAGTCGGTCGATTCGTCCAGATTATGTCCAAGCAGAAGAAGCGAATCCCGCTTGAGCAGTATCGTCGAACAAGCAGAACACTTCCCTGACGCCGAAAAGAAGTGCAGGGACAAAAGCAGAAGTGTCAGGACTTTTCTCATGATATTCCTCTTGTCCGTGCCGATGTGATCGGAGATTCCCAAACGGGGCCTTCGTTAGGTTCGCCGTTTTCTGTTTCCGTCGGGGTCTTAGGCGGTTCGACTCCCCGCTGCAACCAGATTCTCGCTCGGAAGCGCTGCTGCCCGAGGCTCGATACGTGAAGTGGCCAGGATTTAGCTTTGTTTGCGATCGGATGGCGACCGTTCGCTCTGTTTGGACCGTACTCTTTCCACGGCTTCTCCTGGCAACCTGATTCTTCTGCGACCATCTTGCCTTATTCCGCACCCGGCGACGACCGCGGGCGCTCGATTCTCTCCAGAATCGCTACGAACCGTTCTCTGGGGACGGCCACCACCGCCATCAACTCAGAAATCGCCCCGCCCTAGCTGGATGTCTTCGAACGTTACACGCGGGGAGAAAATTGCGGCTGATTCTATTGAACTTACAGAGGGCGATTTTCGCTGTGCTGGATTTGTGCCACCGTTTTGATCGTTTGGAGGCTCGACCGCCACGTTAGTCGGACTTCCGGCTGAACTTGTCGGCCTCACCGGCAACTGCGTAGACTCTGGCCACCCTTTTCAGCGCCGTACTGCTGGGGCTGTAAATCGTCAACGGGCGTGGGGCGAGCATTCCAAGCATCTCGGGAACGTTGCAGACTCTCAGAATGTTGAGGAACTGAGGCGCCTGGTCGTCCATGTGATCCAGCGGCGGCGAGTTCAGGACGACACCGGCGATTTCCGACTCGCAGAGGGCAGCATAGGCGCCAAGCAGCCCGGCTGCTCCTTCCCCAAGCACGAAAACGGGGACCTCCTCTCCATGCTTGGCACGAAGATGGCGGGCCACTGCCGCTACGTCCCAGACACGGCCCGTGTCCACGGTGCGCCCCAGCAGGACGTGGGAGCGCTCGACGTAATTCGGCGGGCTCTTGCGCGTCCAGCGCGTGGGGCCGACGCTGCGCGGGGCGAGAAGGTACACATGGTCGCCGACCTTGCAGATCCGGGATGCCCAACCGGGAAGGGCATCTTCTGAATTCGGCTCTCGAACCACGAGAAGAACACGGTCGATCTTCTTCGCCGGCGAGGACGGCACGATCTGTCGCAGCTGGACCTTGATGGGACTTTCTGTTTCGAGCAGCCAACTACCCGGCGCCGTTTCCTCAAGCGGTTTCGCCGGCGGGATCCGTTCGGGGAAACACCGAAACGTGACCCGCCGAAGCTCGGCCATCAGCTTCTGTTTCCAAATCGTGAACTCGCCTTTCTGGGGAACGTCCATCTTAGCCAGTGGCACGAAGTGCTGATCGATCCTCGTGTTCAGTTCGTCTTTTGGAATGTCGGAGTCCTCGGGAAAGACGCGCAGCTTCTCCGGCTCGATCGGTTGCCGCCTGTTCTTACCGGACCCGGTCACCAGATCTACTTCGCTGTCGGTCACGACGCGAGGATCGTTTTTCAGGTGCGTGTTGACGAAGCGATAGGCGGCTTGGCGGATGTCTTTCCGATAGGCGTGCCCGCCGATGCTGACAACGCTGTCAACGAAGTCGCTCCTCCCATACAGGCTGTAGAGGCGTTCCAGCCGGTTGATGACCCGCTCGTTGGCATCCATTGGGAAGATTCGATCTCGATCGCTGTTGACGAACAGTTGTGCGCGCGGTGCGATCAGCGCGGCGATGCGGGTCCAAGGCCACTGGAATGTGTTGTAGAGGAACATGCAGTCGCAGTGTCCGTTGATCACACGGTTCGTTACGTAAGAGGGAAGGTCGGCCATTCCGCTGACCGGAACGGCCACCTTCACGCGTTCATCGGCAGCCGCAATCCAGAACGTGGCGGCGCCACCCCCGCTGATCCCCGTCACGGCAATCCGCTCAGGATCTACATCGGGGCGGCTGATCAGGTAGTCGATGCCCCGGATCCCGTTGAGGCCCTCGACACCTGCGGGTGTGTACCCCCGCGAATGCCACCACCAGCGCCCTTCTCGATAGGTTCCATGATGAATCGCCGCGATCTCCCCCAGCTGGAGGGTATCGAGCATCAAGCAGATATATCCGTGTCGCGCAAACCAGATGCCGTGGGACTGAAAGGCCGTCTTGTTGCCATTTCGACCGCGTCCTGAATGGCCGCAGACATACAGGACGGCGGGCAGACGCTGGCCCGCCTTGACGTCAGGCGGCCGGTAGAGATTGGCGGTGACGTACAGTCGCGGCCGGCTTTGGTAGTGAAGCATGTCCACCACGTACCCGTCCCCCTTGAGCGTGCTCGTGACGGTTGCTTGGAGCGGTGTCTTTGGGGGCATCGGCCAAAGGCCGAGCATATGAAGATACTCCTGTTTGTATCTGGGCCGCAGCTTCTGCCAATCCTCGACCGATTTGACATCCTGGAGGAACGCTTCATGAATCTTCTCCGTCTCGCGAGCGAGGTATTGCTGGATCATCTCATCGCCGGGCTGGCCGCGGTCGGGTGAGCCGTATGCCTGCCCTCTCGCGGCGGAGCACAGCGCGATAATCTGCAATGCGCTCAAAGCCGCCACGGAAAACCGTCGCATGGTTCCGTCCCCCTTATTTCTCGGTTCTGCCTTGCCAAGTACCGAATTGGCCGGTCTCTTGTGGAGCATTCCAAGTCAGTCCGGATCCTCATGGGAGAGTCAACCGCAATCCTTGCTTCGGCATTCTCCCATCAGCCGGTCGGGTTGTTGGAACCGCGGCCCGGCTGTCGTTGCTCTAAGGTGTCCTGAAAAGAGAATCAGGCGGGACAATCTAGTCTCATTCTGCCGCACTGGTCGAATCTTGGCTCGCTTCGCTACGGATAGGCATTCGAACGCGAGTACCCTGTACCAAGCCGACCAAGACTCTCCTGGAATCCGGTCTCAAATCGAAATGGGCTTCGTCGGACGACTACTAATCGGGCACTCATGGAACCGATAGGCGAAGCGAGCGACAATATCGGAGCATACATCAACTCGGACGAGCTGCGTCTCTTCGAACGTGACACGCGGGGAGAGATAGGATAGATTCCTATCACAGATTTTCGACAGTTGTGAATTGCGGGGCTTTGGTATTCGACAAGTTACGGATTCGCGAAAAGAGTTTGCCACTACAATTCCCCGAGCGTTGAATCCTCGTTAGGCCGGACGTGCCGGGCCCAAATGGGTGACCGGCGAAGGGGGGCGCAGGCCTGCTGCCGCGAAGGCCTCGTGTGCCGCACCCACCATGTCCGTGCGCAAGCGGTAACGCCGGCCATCCAAATCGACCTCAACCGCCTGCACTTGTACCAGGTCGCGCATCAAATTGGGCCAGGCAACGCGCACCTTGCGCCCTTCCAACCGCCGCTGCAAATCGACCTCCAATCTCAAGGCCAGGAAACTGGCCACGATATAGCCGATCGAGGTGTCGTCGCGATGGTGGTAGATCGGGGCGCACCGCAAGTGTTGACTTCTGTTCGCGAAATGTGCGTTCCACTCGCCAGAGGCTCTTGTAGGTCTGCGCGACCTCGATATGTCGTCTACCGCCACTACGATCCCGACTGGGAGGCCTGCGAATACTGTGTCGCCGACTACACACTCGCGTGCGCGCCCTGCGGCGAGAAATCCTGGGAGAATGATCTCAATAGTGCCGAAGTGGCCTGGTTCGATCGATTTTCTGTGGTATTGCTCTGTGAGGACTGCCTGGCTGAGTCTGAAGAAGCAGCGGAAAACTGCGACGATCTCGAGGACGGCGTGGCACTACCGGGCCAGATGGAAATTGAATTGGCTACGGTCCAAGGCCGCGTTGTTGCCGCAACCAAAGTCAAGAGCCAAAAGCCCTTCACGTTCACCGGTTTCCGCAATCCAATGCAGGCAGGGATGCCTGCGCTACGGCAATCCGCAATCCGAGCACGACTACGAGAACGCGCAAGAGAAGATCTATGCAAAACGCACAGAACCCTCAACGGAAGAATCTAACATCCAGGGTGAGGTGTTCCGTGAAAGGCGCGGCGTTCATGGAGTCGCCGTCGGTCCTTTTGTTGGCTTCAGTCTCCTTGCAGGAAGACGGACGACTTTGTGTCCAGACGCCCGCTGGATGGACCGAAGATCCTCACAGATTGCCGCCAGGTCCGCGTTGAACTTCCGCGTGTGTTCCATTCGATACCTGCGGACTTGTTCAACAATCGGGTCTTTCATGCCTCTGACTCCAGAAGCTCGTCGGGCGAGCATATTTCCGGACATGGGTATCCCGCCTCTTCAACCGTTTCCCTAATCATCAAACGGGTCAGCGGATTATTGAGGTGAGCGAAATTCCATGTCACGAGGATTTCGATTCCATTCACGGCGGCGACAGCAACGTGAAGCGCATCCTCCGGATGTTCCTGCGGGATACCTTTTCCGGCAATGATCTTCTCGGCCACCGCCTGAGCCTCCTTATCGACGTCGAGCATGGTGAACGGCTTGATCACTCCCAAGCGTTTGTCTGCTTGCTCCGTCTCCCCGCGCGCCGCCTCTTGATAAACCAACGCAGAGATGTACGTATCGAATCTGGAAAGAATCTTCGGCCATAGATCTCGCGTGCTCTCCTGGCGAGCGGCAACGATCAGGTCCCGGCTCGGTCCTGCCACAAAGTAGCTCACGACTGTGCTCTCGATGTATACCCTCTTCCTCATGAGATTACCATACCCGATCGCTGCGTTTTCTCAAGTGGAAACCTTCTGTGCCTTTGGCCGACTTCTAAGCGGAAAGACCCACTGCTGCCGCCATTCGGCGGCACCAAGGCCGCTGTGCGGTCGGCTATCTGCTCATGCGAAGTCTTCACGACGGTCGCCGCCACTTCACCTATCCCTTATTGTAGCTAGTCGCAGCTTCCCGAAAGCCCCACACCGCGTCAAGGGAATTGAGAAGCCTGGAACTCTATCCACTATAATCCCGGAAGAGGCTAGTTTTTTTGCTTTTCAGTGGTAGCACAGGCTTCCAGCCTGTGATGGAGCGCCTCTCATGCGCTAAACAGGTACCCGCCGTACGGCGGGCAGGTTCGCTCTTCGGCCTGCAAGCGGTGCAAAAGGGGCTACCCGCAGCAAATCCGGGAGAGCCGAAAAAGTGAGCGATTCGTGTTCGCCGTTCGGGTTGCACGGGCCGATCAGTTGCCATAGCGGAAGCGATAGAGACGGTTGTCGCCGAAACGCTCGATGAGCTCAAGAACGCCGCTTTCGATCCAGCCGCGCAAGGCCGAGAATTCCCACGGCGCGCCGGTGCTGATGTCGCTCTTTGCGGACGGTCCCAGGCGGCGGTTGACCTGGTGCTTGGTTTCGTTGGGAATGAACAGGTAGAACTTCACGCCGAGGTCATGCAGGCCGCGCAGTTGCTCGTCGGGGCTTCTGCCCCAAAGCGCTTGCACTTCCCAATCGTCGAAGTGGACGATCTCGACGCGCCGGTCGAGGACAAGGTGGCGGTTCTCGTGCGTCAGGACCTTCTCATCGAGGCAATAGGTGTTGAGTGCGACCCATGCATCCGCGTCGTTGCCGAAAGCCAACTGGTGGAAGGTTGCCTGATCCAGACCCACTTGATGAAGCGCGACCAGTTCGAATGGCAAATAGCGCCGGCCGCCCAGATCAACCTGCGATTTCAGTTTGAATCCCATCAGCGCCATCGCGAGCCCCGGGAAGATGGCGATCCACAGAGCCAGTGCGACAAAAAGACCGCGCTCAAACCGGCCACCGAGCGCCCGAACGAAATAGGCGCCGAAAAGCGGGATCAAAACCACGAGCGGTATGATTTGATAGAGATACAGATCGGCCAACAGGTAGTGATACGCGAGCAACAGCAGCAGCAAGAGCGTGCAGAGCCAGCCAAATCGCCGTCGCGCCACTGTTTCGCGGTCGGTCAGGTCAAGACGCCGTGGCCCCCGGCTCAGCATGAGAAAAATCAGGAACCCGGGCAGGGCGATCCCGACAAACGAGGGTGCAAGCTTCCAGGCATTGAAATCGGTGACCCAGAAGCGCCAGGAGGCGGCGATCTTGCGCGCCAACGGTGTTTCGATTCGCGCGATCTCGACATTCGAGACATCGCGCGCCTGGCGAAACAGATCGAATTGCTCCCAGAATTCGCGTGTCAGCGACGCCGCGCCGATCCCATCGCCGTTCAGTGTCCATTCGACGCGGGCCGAATCCATGACCTCTTGGTTGTAGTTCTCGGTTTTTGGAAACAACGGCTGGAAAAACGCGTAAACAGGATTCCCTGTCAGAACCCAATTACGCACATACCAGGGCGAGGCCACCACAACCGCCACAACGACCCATCCCCAAAACCGTCCCGATCGAAGAAACCGCCCCAACGCCGGCGGCTTCGGGTGCTTGGTCTGCAAGTCTACCATGTCGCGTGGCAGATCGCTCTCTTCGAGAACCTCGAGCGGCTCTGCCTCAGGTTCGCGCACCGGACGGCCGTGCGCCAGAATCAACATCACGGCCCACACGATCCATAGCACGCCCATCAGATAGTTTATGTGCATCGCGAACGCAGCGATCAGTGTCGCCAGGACAAAATACCCGGCCAGCGTCGTTTCCAGGTAAAGAAGCGCGACGTAGAGAAACGCCGCCACGAAAAGCATCACAAACGAATAGTCGGATGCGTAGACGAAGTAGGCAATGCCGTAGGGAACCGTTCGGAACACTGCCGTCAGCGCCAGAGCAAGTAAGTGGTGGCGCGTCAGCCGCAGTGCCGTGTAGTAAATCAGAAAGCAGCTCAGCAGACCGGCCAGCGGCGGTGCCACCTGGGCGAAGCTGTCGGACCAACGTCCTGCGACGGTCGCCGTCGCTGCCGTCATGAGCGCGTAGAGGTGGGGATAGTTGGCACCTAGGCCGATCCCCACCTGGGCGACGGCCTTGAACGGGAATGCTTGCAGGAAGAAAATCTCGCGCGCATAGCCGACGTAGAGGATCAGGCTGTCCCAGTACGTTACCGGCGTGAACGAGCCATGGTAGAAAGTCAACAACGTCACGACAGCAATCAGCACGACCAATAGCGTGTAGACGGCCAGGGCCAGCGGGCCTGTCGGCTGGCACAACGTCTCCCCATAGCGCTTGGAATACTCGCGCGCGATCTCGCTGCGGCACCTGCCCCAATCGGCAAAGGGGCCACCTTTCACTATCCGGCTGGTGCGGTACAGGACCAAACCAGTGAGAATGACGAACAGGAAACCGACTGTGGCCACGATCGTCTCGCGCGTATGAATGCCAAAGATCGTTTCGACCTCGAGCACCACGCCCACGACGCCTAGCCCAACAACATAGGCCAAAGCCAGTCGAGCGAGCTTGGGGATATACAAGTCGAGTGCGCCGAGGGCAAGATAGCCGATCGCGATGAGAACAAGCGCCGCGCCTGCGGCGGTAGCCAGCGCTATCCAATCCAGATTCCCCGCATAGAAATGGTAGGGGTTTCGGTCCAGATCGGCGAGATGGCGGAGCGTGGACAAAAGGCCGGGCTGATTGGCGGCACCCGCCTCGAACCGCGAGAGGTGATTTGGCCTGTATTGGTGAAGGTAGAAGAAATAGCCGGTCGCTGCAAGGGCGACGATGAGGGCCGCCGCGCCCAGGAAACGCAGGTCCCAGGCTCGCGCGAGCGAAGGCGGCTCTTCCTTCGGCGGCTGCTCGTGTCGGTCAGCCATGATCGCCCGTTCCCTCGCACCGCCGGCATGAGCCGCACGATGTTCACGTCGGCAGTGTCCCAACCGACTCAGACGGCCTGTCCTCGTCGCCGCTCACTTGGTAACGGCTAAGCCGCGTGGCCATATCGGGTGGCACGCGTGCCGTTACGCGCAGGCCCGATTCCTCATAGCGCTCGCTGACAATCTGCGCGCGACGGTGCAACTCGCTCAGCTGCTCCAGCTGGTCGTAGGAAATCAGGAAGGTGTCGAGGACGTAATCGCCCGTGAGCAGCCGTTCGATCTCAAGCAGCAGCGCTTCGATGCCTTCGCCGGTCAGAGCCGACACTTCGACCTGGGGATGGCCAGATGGTGTTTGCACGTCGCGCGCGGGCACGCCATCCAGCTGATCGATCTTGTTCCAGACCAAAATGCGCGCCATCCCGCCGAGACCCAGGTCGGCCAGGACACGCTCGGTCGTGTTCAACTCTTCAGTGCGATTGGGAGAGGAAATGTCCACGATCTCGACCAGCAAGTCGGCGTAGTTCATCTCTTCGAGCGTCGCGCGGAAAGCTACGGCCAGAGAGGACGGCAGGTCGCGGATGAATCCCACGGTGTCAATGACAGCAAGACGGATGCCGTGGGGCAAAACCAGCGCGCGTGTCGTTGGGTCGAGCGTCGCAAACAGCTGGTCGGCGGTGAAAATGCTCGACCCGGTGAGCCGATTAATCAATGTGGACTTGCCGGCGTTCGTATAACCGACAATAGCGGCGGTCGGCAGAGCCGTTCGCAACCGACGGCGACGTTGGGTGCCGCGGTGGCGGCGAATCGCCTCGATCGCTTTCTGGAGCTGGCCGATGCGGGCGAGGATGCGGCGGCGGTCGGTCTCCAGCTGCGTCTCGCCCGGTCCGCGAGTACCGATCCCGCCACCGAGGCGCGACATTTCGCGGCCGCGTCCGGTCAGCCGCGGCAACAGGTAGCGCAGTTGCGCCAGTTCGACCTGGAGACGGCCCTCGTGGGTACGGGCGCGGCGAGCAAAGATGTCGAGAATCACCGCCGTGCGGTCGAGGACCTTGACGGTACAAATCTGCTCGAGATTGCGCGACTGTGCCGGCGAAAGCGGCGCATCAAAGACCACTCCCGTCACGCCCAGCTCTGCGATCCGTGCGGCAATCTGCGCACAACGCCGTTGACTCAGGAAGTAGCCGGGATCAACCCTTCGGAGCGTGACCGTGTCGCTTTCGGCGACAAGGCCGCCCGTACTCTCGACGAGTCTTTCTAGTTCAGCCAGTCGCAGCTGTGCCTGGCGTGCCGACTCGCGCGGCAAACGCAGCTCGACCAACAAGAACGTTTCCACTTCGCTTGCGGTCGGATAAAATCGCGTCATCGCGTTGGTTGGGCGTAAGGGAGAATCTCCCGAAGAGCGGCCGGGCCTAGCCCGAAGTGGTCTCGATCTTCACCTGCGAGAGGTCGAGGCGATTGAAGCCCTCCGTCTTCTTTGTGCCCCCCACTTCGCCAGGGTGCTCCTTGCGGCCCGAGGCGCGGCGCCAGATCAGCTGGGCAATTGCATGCTTGTAAACGAGGTGTTGCGCGCCGCGACTGTTGAGGATGACCGTGAAGTTGTCGAACCCTTTGATGATCCCGCTGAGTGCCGTCCCGTCCACCAGAACGATCTTGACCTCGGCTCCTTCCTTGCGAACCTGGTTCAAGAAGCTGTCCTGCAAGTTCATGCTTACCTTCGACATTCCAACTCCTCCGCTCCCTGTGGCGGCGCGTGGACCACCCCTCTGGCGCAACTCTTCAGATTGTTGTGACATGCACGGATATCACTCTGTCCTTGCGGCACCGTCTACTTGTTCTTCGAACCGCTCTCTAATCATGAGAAACGATGCCAAGCCATTGCAAGGGAAAAAACGACCGAACCCGCGCTAGATTCTCTCGCTGAGACTTCTGCGCCTTTTGCGCAGATCTTTTCGTGCTCGTTCTCGTGCTTGTGCTTGGCTCTCGAATTTCGGACTTGTCCGCCGAAGGCTTAGAGGGTGTGTGAGAAGCCATTGGCGCGGTTCGTCTTTCGCCCTTTCAGGGCTCGAACGTGGGGGATCCCGTCTACCCAGGGCGGCGTCCGCCGTCCGGCGGGCTTGCCCTGGGCTATGTTCTCACGCCCTTTCAGGGCTTCAATCGAACTGCTCGCACACGCTCTTAGTGAAGGCAGATTGCGGATTGCCGTAGCGCAGGCATCCCTGCCTGCTTGGATTGCGGAAACCCGTGAACGTGAAGGGCTTTTGGCTCTTGACTTTGGTTGCGGCCCCAAGGCCGCCTTAGGTCGAGGATGTCGATCTAGCTCTGGGCTCAACGTCTGGGCCACAGGGCGAAAGGTCTGTTGCCCAAGATTGACCTACGAGGGACACCAACGGGCACGACAAAGGCAGGAATCGGTGTCTCTTTCCATCGCTTCGTGGCTGAATGAGTCAGGCAAGGGCAAGGTGTCGCTGGAGCAATATGAAACAAAAAACGATTGACAATCGCACCGCCACCATTTTAGCGAGCCCATTGACAATGGCTTCGATTGGTCAAGACCGAAACTGGGAGAGAAGGAGGAGGATTATGAGAATTGCGTGTGTGTTGTGTCTTCTTGGGGTTGCCCTGGTGTTGACGGGCTGTGGTGCGGCAGTTGCTTTCGCGCCGGTGGTTCCGCCGACAGGCGTGCTGTTCACGGCGACTTCCGCACCGTTGGACGTCGACCTGGACAAGACCGAACTGGGCAACAAGACGGGGAAGGCCTCGACCTATTGCGTCATGGGCCTGATCGCGTTTGGCGATGGCAGCACCGATGCCGCGGCACGCAGCGGCGGGCTGAAGGTGATCAATCACGCTGACTACAAGAGCCTCAACGTTTTCGGGATATTCAGCTCTTACACGACAATCGTCTACGGCGACTGACATGCCCCGGGGCAGTAGGGAGGAAAACACAATGAAACTCTTGCTACGATTGGGTGTGCTTGCGCTCCTGCTGGCTTGGGCATCCGGGTGTTTTGCCTACCGGGCACCCGTTGTTCCACCGATCGCCGCCGCGTTCAACTCGACTTCGGCTCCGATGAACCTGAATTTTGACGCCACGGAACTGGGGCCAAAACAGGGAAAGGCCTCAGCAACGACCATCATGGGGCTTTTCAGCTTCGGAGACGCCAGCATTGCGCAAGCGGCCCGCAACGGCAACATCAAGACGGTGAAGCACGCTGACTCCGATCTGCTCAATGTCTTTGGCATATACGCATCGCACACGACCATCGTCTATGGGGAGTGAGCAAGGCTCTGACCAAGCACACGAGGAAAGGAGACTATGATGAGACATGCGATCGCCGTGCTTGCCGTCGGGATGATCTTGTTCACTCTGACAGGCTGCGCGGTCCAGTATATCACACCGGTCAGGCCACCCACTGGCTTTTTCATTACGAACGTGGAGGCGCCGCTGTCCGTGAATTTCTCCAAGACTCCCGTTTGTGACAAACGCGGTAGCTCATCGACGTATTACTTCCGCGATCCGATCTTCACGGGTCTGGATTTCGCGTGGGGTGAAGCAGATCTCAAATCGGCTGCAGCTGCCGGCAATCTCGCGACAGTCGAATATGCCGATTACGAGGCCCTGACGATCTTTGGGATTTGGGGCAAGTTCACGGTCACGGCCTACGGCAATTAACCGGGATTTCTCGCCAGAGATGCAGGCTGCCGTGCCTGTGGAGGGCGCAAGCTTGCTTGTGCTTTGGAGTGCGGCGGCTTGACGCCGCTTTGGATGGAAGGGCTGCGAGACATACGCCGTGAAGGCAGGTTCGCCGTACGGCAAGCAAGCCACCGCACCCCAAGAAACAAGATGCTTCTTTCGGCCTTACGCGTCAGGCGCAATCGCAACACATCCGGGGCCAACCACGCAACAGAAGTGAAAGATGCACGCTATTCGGGTGTAGCGGGGAGCCACGTTTGCGTTTGCGGCTGGTTCGACGCAACGGTGCGTTCGATCTCTTCGGCGACTTCGGCCGCGTTCCGGCGGGTAACGTCAATCCAATACGCGCCAGTCATGGCGCGAAACCACGTCAACTGGCGTTTGGCGTAACGACGCGAGTGCTTTTGCATCTGCTCGATCGCCTCGCGCTCGCTGCTCCTCCCTTCAATCCAGTCGAGAACGTGACGGTAGCCGAGCGCCTTGAAGGCGTGACAGTCGGGTGAGACACCCTCGGCGACAAACACCCTCGGCGACAAGGCGCTGCACCTCGTTGGCCAATCCTACGTGAAACATCCGCTCGACCCGCTGATTGACCCGACGATAGAGAACCGATCGCTCGCACGTCAGAACGAAAAGATGATAGGGATAGCGCGAGTTCGTCGGGCGCGATTCTTTCCATAATTGCGAGATCGGTCGGCCGGTTTTCTCCCAAATCTCGAGTGCGCGGGTGATGCGGATCGGGTCGGTGGGCGAAATGGTTCGCGCCGCTTGCGGGTCCACGCGTTCGAGTTCGGCATGGAGGGCAGGCGCACCTTCCGAGGCCACACGTGCGGCCAGCCGTTCGCGGATCGCGCGATCCACAGCGGGCGCTTCGAAAACGCCCTGAAGCAGTCCCTTGATGTAGAGTCCCGTCCCGCCAACGA
>Ga0111171_1044_pt1 | contig 18316 bp, 17 predicted proteins | sample DeeMarSWOR324_28_FD_80232 | JGI IMG/M metagenome (GOLD analysis project Ga0111171, IMG submission 80232) | Acidithiobacillales bacterium SM23_46 | reverse complement strand
CCGTGGGATCTTTCCTATACCGGTACACGCGGGATCATTTCCGGTGTCACCTCCAAGTTCAGCGGTGCACTGGAGATGTTGCAGACCGATGCGCCGATCAACCCCGGCAATTCGGGTGGACCACTGATCAGTCTGAAAACGGGTATGGTGGTAGGCGTCAACACCGCCTCGCGCAAGAGCAGCCAGAACACCAACTTCGCCGTGCCGATGGTGCAGGCCTGCCGTGTCCTCGAGCTGCTGCGTGCCGGGCGCGATCCCTCGCCGCCGGAGTTGCCGGTGGTGTTTTACAAGGACGTGGATGAGAGCAAGCAGTTGCGTGTCGCGCAAGTGCACGCCGAGCGCGATGATATGAAACTGCAGGTCGGCGACGAGATTCGCGGGGTGGAGGGGGAGGAGGAAAGTGTCGAGAGCAAGGGGCGTCTCATTCACCTGTTGCGCGGGCGGCTTGATCAGGCGTCACTTCACGTCGTGCGTGACGACGCGGCCGTAACGCTCACGGGCCGCTTTGCGGCAGCCGAATCGGTCACGCGCCGGCGTGGCGCCTACGCCTCCGGCCTGCTCGTTGCCGCCACGCCATGGCGCGATCTTGGCGATCTGGCTGACACTCGGCTCGCCCTCATGGTGCATTACGTCGAGCGCGGCTCGGCCGCCGACGCGCAGAAGATCGAAAGCGGCGATCTGCTGGTGGCGGTGGACGGGCAGCCAGTGACCGAGCTGGACGATCTGCAGCGGCGCCTGAAAGCGGCGCAGGCCGCAAAGAAGGAAGTGAAGTTGCGGCTGCTGCGCCTTGGCGACATCGAGGATGGTTTGTTCGTATATATCGAGCGGCCGCTGCCAGTAGCGAATCTTCGTCTCATCGGCGGCCAGTCCGAGTAGTGCGTTCGTGACGCGTATGGCTGCGCGCGTCGCCCCGTGCGGTTCCTGGTCCTCTCCCATTACCGCCGAGCTGATCGTGGCCGGTACGGTTACGCTCGGGCAGATCGTCGCCGACGACGCCGATCTCTACTGGAGCGAGGGCCGGCCCAGCGAGGGCGGACGCACCGTGATCTGCCGTCGGCGAGCAGACGGTACTATCGAAGACGTTCTGCCGGCCCCGTTCAACGCGCGCAGCCGCGTGCATGAGTATGGCGGTGGCGCCTTCACCGTGCATGACGGAACCGTGTATTTCGTGCACGACGGCGACGGCCGCATTTACCGTCTCGTTGTGGGGACGACCCCGGAGCCGCTCACCACGCCGGGCACACGGCGCTTCGCCGATCTCCTGCTGGATGTCCGGCGCGGACGGCTGCTGTGCGTGAGCGAAGAACACCTCGAGCATGGCGAACCGATCAACACGCTGGTTGCCATCGATGTGGCGAGCGGCAAACTTGCGACGCTCGCCGCCGGTGCGGACTTCTACGCGTCTGCCACACTGAGTCCTGATCACGAACGCCTCGCATGGCTTTGTTGGCGACACCCGGACATGCCGTGGGACAGCACGGAACTGTGGGTGGCGTCGCTGGATCAGGTCGGTCTCCCGCGGAATGCCCGGCGCGTGGCAGGTGGAAGCGGGGAGTCGATATTCCAGCCACAGTTCGGGCCGGACGGTACGCTTCATTTCATTTCCGATAGAAGCGGCTGGTGGAATATCTACCGGCTGGGCGATTCTGGCGTTGAGGCACTTGCGCCGCGCGAGGCCGAGTTCGGTGTACCGCAGTGGGTGTTCGGCATGTCCACTTATGCCTTCACCACACCCAAGCGGATCGTCTGCGCGTTCAGCGAGCAAGGCCGCTGGCGGCTTGGCGAGATCGACCTGGTCGCGTGCACACTGCGCGAGATCGCAACCCCATATACAGACGTGACCAGCGTGTGCGCGTGCGAAGGGGCGGCATGGTTTGTGGGCGGCTCGTCAGTGAGCGCACCGGCGATCGTGCGCCTGCATCCAGCGAGCGGGGTCGCGGAAGTAGTGAGCACTTCCAGCGCGCTTACGATAAACCCCGCCTATCTCTCGCAGCCGCAGATGCTGGCGTACCCAACGGGCGATGGGGAGATGGCGCATGCCATGTTTTATCCGCCCTGCAACCGCGACGTCGGCGTTCCAGTCGGCGAGTTGTCGCCTCTATTGGTCGTGAGCCATGGCGGGCCGACCTCCGCCAGTACCACTACGCTTAATCTGCGGCTGCAGTACTGGACAAGTCGTGGCTTCGGGGTGCTGGACGTGAATTACCGCGGATCAAGCGGTTTCGGGCGGACCTATCGGCGCGCGCTCGACGGGCGCTGGGGGATCGCTGACGTAGAAGACTGCGTGCGTGGCGCGCAATATTTGGTGCAGCAGGGACGCGCCGATCCTGCACGACTTGCGATCCGTGGCTCAAGCGCTGGCGGCTTTACGACACTGTGTGCGCTCACCTTTCACAACGTGTTTGCGGCCGGTGCTAGCTATTATGGCATCAGCGATCTCGAGGCGCTCGCGCAGGATACCCACAAGTTCGAGGCGCGTTACCTGGAGCGTCTTGTTGGACCGTATCCTGCGGAGCGCAATCGCTATGTCGAGCGTTCGCCGATTCATCACGTCGAACGGCTCGGCCGGCCGATGATTTTCCTCCAGGGCCTGGATGACAAGGTTGTCCCGCCCAGTCAGGCGGAACGCATGGTTGAGGCGTTGCGTGCCAAGGGCATCGCCGTTGCGTACGTAAGCTTCGCTGGCGAGGCGCACGGGTTCCGGCGTGCCGAGAACATCCGTCGCGCGCTGGAAGCGGAGTTGTCGTTCTACGGCCAGGTTTTCGGATTTGAACCCGCCGATCGCATCGAACCGGTTGCGCTCGCGCGCGTCGTGGGCCAGGGCCTTAGCTGATTGCGCCGCGGATAATCTGCGCCGCCGGCACACCGTGGCGCGCGAGTAGTGCTTGCGTGGCATCGAGCGCAGCGGTGTTTCCCGCCAGGTAGTAATCCGACTCCGACCAGTCGCCGTGATGTGCCGCGAGCTGTTCCTCGAGGGCCAAGGTAGCGCGGGCGGGATCGATCACGATCGGGACGTAGTAGAAATTGTCGAGCGCATCGGCCCAGGCTCGGCAGAGGTTTTGCAGGTACTGGCCAGTCGCGGCTTCGGTTATCCAGTAAAGATGCAGCGTTCCAGCCACATCGAGCGCCATGGCGTGCTCGATGAGGCTCTTGCTTGGCGCGAAGCCAGCGCCGTAGGCGATGAACACCAACGGTCGAGGCGAGGTGTCATCCAACACAAATTCTCCACGTGGGCCCTCGACCATGACGGTGTTCGAGGGTCGCAGATTGTTCGCGACATGCCGAAGGAACGGATCGTCTGAGCGGCGCGGAATGTGAAACTGCAGGTTACGGTCATCGCACGGACAGCTTGCGATCGGAAATTCGCGCGCCGGCTCATCGTTGACACTCAGCATGACCGACTGACCCGCCAGGAAGCGCAGGCGGTTGGTACGCGGCGTTTGCAGGTGCAGCAACGTCATCTCTTCCGACAGGGGCGTGACCTGGTGAACGCGGGCGGCAATTTGCTGCAACGGAATTTCCCCGGCGTCGCCAGCTTCGGGCGCCTCGATGGTACAGTCCGTAACGGCGGTGTGGGAGCAGAGCAGCACAAACCCCTGGGCCTTCTCGTTCTCGGGCACCACGTAGTCGTGTTTGCGCACTTTCTTGGTCTGCCCACTCACGACACGCGCCTTGCACAGGCCGCAATTGCCGTTGCTGCAACCGTAGTTCATGTTCAGGCCGGCGCGCAGCGCGGCCTCGAGCACGGTGTCGGCACCCTCGACAAAGAAATCATGCTGGCTCGGAAGCAAATGTACGTGTGCAGCCATGACTCGAAGAAAACTGTCGCGCGCAAGCAAGGCATCAGCGGCGTCGGCAGCAGGTCGGGCCGCTGCACGCGCCTCGCGCAGCCAGGCGGCGATAGTGGCTGTCGCGCCATTCGGCTCGCGCTCCGCGGCCGCCTCCAGCCGCTGCGCGAGTTCGGTCACCAGGCCCTCATGATAAGCGAGAGCGCGCTTCAACTCGGCGAGCTCGCGTCCGAGATCGTTCAGGCGGGCGGCTAGTACCTCCGCATCCGGCAGGATACGCTCACGGACGCGCCTGGCGAAGGCCGAATCCTTGATCTGGCGTGCACGCTCGATCGCCGAATCGTCCTCAAAGCGCGTCTGTGGGTACAAGCGCACCAGATCGTCCGCCGAGACGAACCCCTCGAAGGTTTCAAGCTCTCCGCGCTTGATCTGATTTTGCAGTGCGCCGCGTGTCACGCCGACCAGGCGCGCCGCGCGGGAAAGTGTAAGCAGCCGTGCCATGGCCCTGTAATGCGTCCCCAGAAGCGACTCAATGCGCCGCTGTTCCAAACCAAGTTATGCTAGTCGCGTCAGACCGGCAAGTAGTGCCGGCGAAATTGGCGAATGCCACCCGAAAACGCGCAATGTCACGTTCTCCCCGCGCAAGAATCGCGCCGCCCCGTGCCCACCGCCATCCGTGGCCGCGCACCGTGGCGGAGGCGCGCGCGCTGCAGGAACAGCTGCGCGGCTATGTCGTGGCACGCGACCAATTGGGACCGGTCCACACCGTAGCCGGGGTCGATGTCGGCTTTGAGGATGGCGGGCGCATCACGCGCGCGGCAGCGGTCGTTTTGGACTATCCCTCGCTCGCTCCGCGCGAGCAGGCGTTGGCGCGCGTCCCAACACGGTTTCCCTACGTCCCGGGTTATCTGTCTTTTCGAGAGATTCCCGCCGTGCTGGCGGCGCTCGCGAAGCTGGAGGTTCGTCCCGATTTGGTGCTCTGCGATGGACAGGGATTGGCGCATCCACGCCGCTTTGGGTTTGCTTGCCACCTTGGCGTGCTCACCGGCATCGCGACGATCGGTGTGGCGAAGTCACGCCTTGTCGGTAGGCACGCGTCCTTGCCGGATTCAAAGGGAAGTTGGGTGCCATTGCGCGATGGGGCAGAGATTGTCGGCGCCGTGGTGCGCACGCGTGCTGGCGTGCGGCCACTATATGTCTCCGTGGGGCACCGCGTGAATCTCAAGACCGCGATCAATTATGTACTGCGCTGCACGACGCGCTTTCGCCTGCCGGAGACCACCCGGCTCGCCCACCGTCTGGCTTCGGGCTAGGATTGCCCGGTGCTAGGGCCTGGCGGTCGAGGAGTTGCCGCCGCCGCTATCTGCCCGACGCAGAGCCTCGTTCAGCGCAGCGATCACCTGGCGGCTCACCAGGATGCTCTCGTGGTCCTCTTCGAAGCCGAGGATCTGGACGGCATCGTTTCGGGCCCGTTCATCGAGCTGGGACTCCACCGTGACCGTGCCGTCGCTCTCGTCGTCGTCCAGAAAGGCGAAGTGGCTCGCGCGGTGGCCGTAGAGCAGGTGGAACTCGATGCGGGGCTTGAGTGGCGTTGCATAGAGGTCGGCGAGGAAACGACCTTGCGGCTGCAGGTCAACCCATGCCGGGATGATGACCGGCGACTCGCGGACCCCGCGCGCGGTCGAGGCTACCCCGCCCCATGGTGTCGACAGTGAAACGAGTAGCCGGACATATGGCGTGCGCTCGTCCTGGAGCTGCTTGACGAGCATCCCGCGTGCTACCAGTCCGCCCATGCTGTGTGCCACGATGTGCATGCGGGTAAAGCCATATTGCGCGTGCAGCGAGCGCACGATCTCATTCAGTGCCGTGGCCGCATCGTTGATGCGCACTCCTGTGGGATAGTGAAAGAACCACGGCTGGTAGCGGCCGCGGTCCACACCATCGAAGAGCGCGCGAAACTCGCGCGGCGTGCCATTCACACCATATACGAACAGCACTGGGATCTTGGACGGCTGATACGGCTCCAGGAAATACACGCCTACGCCAGACTCGCGCAGAAAATCCGCGGCGCGCCAGTAACCCTTCTTGCCATAGGCCGGCGAAAAGATCGCGCTATTGAGGTCGGCCACTTCGCCGAATGCAATCGGAAGCTCGCGTGCTTCGGTGGCGCCGGCAAGGGCCAGATCGCGCTCGAAACCCGCGCGCATGGCATCGCTCCGTGAAAGCTGTATCTCCGTGAACACGATGCGATCGCCGAAGCGGGGTTGCACACCGTCATGACCCCAGGCCCACGCGAGCGGCTCGCCGACATCGATGCGCATGTTGTGGTTGCGGTCGAGGAAGACGGCAACATGGTAGTGCTCGCCCGGCGCAACCAGGAACACATAGCTGTCGGGTCCAGTCGGGCGGCTGTAGCGAAGCAGCCGGTTGCCGCTCGCACGCCGCTGGTAAAGCACTGCAATCGTATCCTGCGACAGCACGGTCGCGTCAGCGACACGCACCACCAGGACGCTGTGCCGTTGCAGGGTGGCATTATTGGCGCTAAGGCCGAGTATGGCGCCCGGCGAACAGCCGATTAGCGCGATACCGGTACCGCTTACGGCGATCGAACGCAAAATGCGATGCATCAGGTACGGGAACGCGCTTGCCTGTTGGACGGAGGTCTTTCTAGCAGGGTTGCGTGAGATCGTACAGGGTGGGTATCACCAGGTGACTGCCGACGCTGCGCCTACCGGTGTACGCTAGCGCCAATGCAGGACGAAACGACCGACAGCGCGGATCAGGCGACGGGATCGAACGCGCCGTTGCGGCGCCAGCGCGGACGCGCGGCCCTCAGCAATGCGGACAGCCGCTATGCTGCGCACCGGCACCAGGCGCTCGATGACGGCTGGGGCATTCTGGATGATTCGCCTGAGCCACCCGCGACGCGCATCGAGGTTGATCATGCGCGCAGCATCATCGCGCGTAATGACTCACCCGACATTCCGTTCGACCAGTCAATCAATCCGTATCGCGGTTGCGAGCATGGTTGTGTCTATTGCTATGCCCGGCCAACGCATGCCTACCTCGGGCTCTCGCCGGGCCTGGATTTCGAAACGCGTATTTTCATGAAGCCGGATGCCGCGCACCTGCTTGTCGAGGAGTTGCGCGCCCCGGGCTATCGCGTAAGCCCTATTTCGTTTGGCGCCAACACCGACCCCTACCAGCCGCTCGAGCGGCGCCTCAAGGTGACCCGCGCTCTGCTCGAGGTGCTGGCCGCTTGCGAGCATCCGCTCACGATCGTTACCAAGTCCTCGCTCATCGAGCGCGATCTCGACCTGCTCGCCCCGATGGCGTTAAAGCGCCTGGCCAAGGTGTACGTTTCGGTCACGACACTCGACGCCTCGCTCGCACGCGCACTCGAGCCGCGTGCGACGCAACCGGCGCGCCGCCTGGTGACTATCCGCCGTCTCTCCGAAGCGGGCGTGCCGGTGGGTGTAATGGTCGCGCCTGTCATCCCCGCGCTCACCGACCCCGAGATGGAGTCGATCCTCGAAGCTGCCCATCAAGCCGGTGCGCGCGAGGCGGGCTATGTGCTGCTGCGATTGCCGCATGAGGTGCGTGACCTGTTTGAGGAGTGGTTAGCGGCCAACCGGCCGCTTAAGGCGGCGCATGTCATGAGTCTGGTGCGGGCGAGTCGCGGCGGGTGCGCGAACGATGCGCGATTCGGCCATCGCATGCGGGGCGAGGGCGCGTACGCGGAACTCATTGCGAGGCGCTATCAGCTCGCGACCCGACGCCTCGGACTCAATCGTCAGTGCGCCGATTTGGACAATAGCCGCTTTCGCGCGCCAGTCCGGACGGGCGATCAGCTCGGGCTGTTCTAACCTGATCCGGGGCGGCGCATGTGCTCGCGCTGTTGCTCGCGAGTGATGAGGCGCGCCAGATCGGTGAGTTCCTCTGCAAGCAAATCGATCGCGTCATCAACCGATAGGATGCCCACCAGCGCGCCATCCGCCCCGAGTACCGGAATGCGGCGGACTCCCTTGACGCGCATGCGTTTGATGGTGTCCATCAAGTCGTCGCTTTCCCGAGCGGTGACCAAAGTAGCTGACATCATGTCAGCTACGGTCACGCTCTCGGGGGCGACTCCCTGCGCGAGCACTTCGACCACCAGATCGCGATCGGTGACGATGCCCACCGGGAAGCGCTTACCGGCCCTCTCTTCAGAGACGACCAAATTGCCGACGTGAAACTCGCGCATCAGCCGAGCGGCTTCGGGTGCGGAAGTATCAGGGGTCGTGTAAACGACATCCCGGTTGCATACAGTTCCGACGGTCATGATCAGTGCGTTGCCTCGATGTCCCGTAAGAATTCTATGGCGGGGGCCGGACCGTCATTTGATATAGGTCAATGTCAGCCGCGATTGAATTTGCGACTGTAGCCCCCGCATTTGCCTGACTGGGCCGCCGCCGTCCCCGATATTCACGCAGTCGCCTCCTCTCCCTGGCGTCACGCGTATTGGACGGCGGCGTTTTTTTTGCGCGGTGGATTGCTTTCCGGGTGGCTGTAAATCCGTGGTATAAGGGTCGCGGCCGATTGCCGGGATGCATATGCTCGATTTATTCCTCGATGCGTTCATCATTCTGTTTGTGGTGATCGACCCCGTCGGTATCGCCCCCATCTTTGCCGCGCTCACGCATGGCGAGTCCGATGCCGCCCGGCGCCGCATGGCGCTGCGTGGCGTGTTGCTTGCCGCTGCTGTGCTGGTGGTCTTCGTGCTGGTCGGCGATGAGCTGCTCGGCGCGCTCGGCGTGGGCATACCCGCCTTCCAGATTGCCGGCGGCGTGCTGCTGTTTCTGCTCGCCGTGGACATGGTGTTTGCGCGGCCCTCCGGCGTTCGTGCGCCGACCGAGCGCGAGCAGAAGGAGGCCGAGCACAAGAAAGATATTTCGGTTTTCCCACTTGCCATTCCGCTGATTGCGGGGCCCGGGGCGCTCACCACGGTGCTGCTCATGGTGAGCCATTACGGTTCGCGGCCTTTAGTACTCGGTATTGTGCTTGCCGTGGTATTACTGGTGCTCGCGCTCACCCTATTTTCCCTGCTGTTGTCTGGGCAAATCGTGAGACTACTCGGTCAAACCGGTATTAACGTCGTTGGCCGGCTGCTCGGCATCGTGCTGGCGGCGCTCGCCGTACAGTTCGTGCTGGATGGGCTTGGCGCAGCGTTGGGCGGCCCAGAAATCGGCGCGGGCACGACAGTTTAGTTATCATGCGGTCGAACGCTGTTAACCACAGGAGGAGGCAACCATGAGTGAACATGTCTACAAGATGCTGGAACTGGTCGGATCGTCCACCAAGGGTTCTGATGATGCGATCCGCAACGCCATCGCCCGCGCCGGCAAGACCTTGCACAACCTCGACTGGTTCGAGGTGCTGGAGACGCGCGGCCACCTTGCAGAGGGCAAGATCGCGCACTGGCAGGTGCGCCTGCGCGTCGGCTTCCGCCTTGACTAGCGGCTGGTCTCGATATCCCGCAGTCCGCGGCGCGCGGTCGCGCACCTTCCGTGCCTGTTGCCGCGATGCCGCCAACGCCGGCGCAGCGTAGCGCGAAGTCTTGTCATCGTTAAAGTCTTGGCTCGACGCGTTGTCACAGCAAGCGTCGTCCAATGAGCTGTGAGACGAGGACGCACAGCGCAATGCCGGCTCGATGAGTGAACTGAAGTTGGCCATCAAGCGGAGCAGTCAGCGTGGCAAGACCGGCGAAGCGCACCCCGAGATGGACCTGCGCATCCACGGCGCCGCCGAAGAGAGATCTATCGAGGGACCGCCGCCTTCAAGAAGTCGGCAGAGGCAGCGACAACGGCACGCACATCGGCCCCAACCGGCTAGGCGCGAATGCGCCAGCGCGCTAACCTGTTGGCGTGATTCGCTTCGGCACTGCCGCCAATCTTCCGGAAGCGCACCTGTTGCTGCGCCTGTTGGCCGAGGCGGGCATCGCCGCGCGCATTCTCAATGAACATGCGCAGGGTGCGACCGGGGAACTGCCGTTTACGCAGACCTGGCCGGAGATCTGGTTGGAGAACGAAACCGACCTGGTTCGAGCCGATGAGGTCCGCCGGCGGTTTGAGCGCGCCAAAGAACTTCCGCTCCAGCATTGCTCGCAGTGCGGCGAGCAGAATCCGGGAAGCTTCGAGCTTTGCTGGAAGTGCGGAGCACCGCTGCCCTAGGTAGGCGCACATTTCACCCCGTTGAATCCGGTGCCCGCGCCCGCTAGGGTAGCCGCATGTCTTTTGCTCGTACCGCTCCAAAGAAGTACCAGATCGTCGAGACGCGTCTGCAGGAAAAGCTGGCCAATGGCACCACGCGCTGTCATCTGTGCCTTTGGCGCTGCGGGCTGAAGCACGGAATGCGTGGGTTCTGTCAGGCCATCGTTAACCGTCACGGCACGCTCTTTAACCTTTCGTACGGCATTCTATCGGCCATCGACGTGGGCCCGATTGAAGGCAAGCCGGTGAAGCACTTCCTCCCCGGAACGCAGGTGATGTCGGTCGGCTCCTTCGGCTGCAATTTTCGTTGCGGCGGCTGCCATAACCTGGAAATTTCCTGGGGTGTCACGGCGCTCGATGAACTCGCCCGCGGCCTGTCGACTGCTGCCTACGTGACGCCCGAGGATTTGGTAGCGGCAGCGCAGCGCCATGATGCACAGGGCATTGCCTTTACTTACTCCGAACCGGCGGTGTGGCTCGAATACGTGCTCGACGTTTCGCAGGTTGCGCACGATGCCGGTCTCTATACAGTCTACGTCTCGAACAGTTTTGTGACGGAAGAGGCCTTGACGCTCATGGCCCCGTACGTCGATGTACTCTGTTCCGATATCAAGAGTCTCGATGACGACTTCTACCAGCAGATTTGCGGGGCGGCGCGCGTCGAACAGGTGCTCGGTTCCATCGCCGGTGCCCAGCGTCGCGGCATCCACGTCGAAACCCGCACCAACATCATTCCGGGGCGCAACGACGACCCCGATATGCTGCGCGCCATCGCGCAGTGGGTGCACGACTATCTCGGTGCCGAGAGTCCGTGGCACATCACCAAGTTCTTTCCCGCCTACAAGCTGGCGGACCTGCCTTCAACGCCATCAGAGATAATGTGGCGGGCGCACGACATGGCGCGGGCGGTGGGCCTTAAGCATGTGTATGTTTATGACGACAAGGGTTGTGACTGTGCGCAGCACAATCTGCCGGTGGAGGCTTATCTCGACCAAGACCCGGCGAAGGTACACGAGTTGAAGAAGTGCGCCGGTTCGTGCTGCGACGACAGTGGAATCCTGCTCAAGAAGTACAGTTCCGCTTCGGCCTGCACCTTCGCGCGCAGCAGCTCCTCAAAGATATGTTCCCACGCCGAACGCCTGACCGAGACCAGTTCCGACAGACGCTTGGAGAATTTGGCGTGCGTATCGAGCGCCGCATCACCCAGAAGGGCAGCGGCCTGTTCCAGAAACGGAATCAATCCCTCGATCTTGCGCAGCTTGTCGCGCTTGCTGCGGATGTCCGTGTCTTCCTCTTTGGCGTCGAAGTAGGCCTCGGCATTCTCAATCATGGTTTCGGTCGCCTTGGCGAGTTGCGTGAAGTCGAGGCTCAGCATGCCGAAGGATGCCTGGTAGAGCCTGAACAGTTCGAGCACCGCGTCCTTGATGTGCAGCAAGCGCGGGTGTTTGCGCAGCGCTGAGGCGAATAGCGTGAATATGTCATCGAACTCATAACGCTTGGCGGCGAGCATGTCTTCGGCGTCGTCGTCGATGTCATCCGCCAGATTGGCACGCATGGCCGGGTTCATGGCCATCTGACACATGGCACGGATCTCGGCGAGCGCCTCTCGCACTTCCATCTCCATGTTGAGCGAGTCGCGCTGGGCATACTTGTAGTTGGTCTCCGCCTCGCTGTAGTCGAATGACGCGATCACTTCCTGGCGAATCTTGTTCTCGACTTCGCCGCGGATCTCGGAGCCGAGGCTTCCAGCGAGGCGCTGCTTGAGTTGCACGCGCGCATCACGCGCGATGCGGTAGTGGCTCGCCTGGCGGCCCTCGGCTTCCTTGATCTCGAGATAGTCATTGATGAGGCGCTGAAAGCCCTCAACCTTGTGTACGAATCGCTGGGAAAATGACAGGAAGGGCCCCACGAAATCGGCGTTTTCCTCGGCGCTCAGGACCATACGTCCGGTCTGCTCTCGCAGCACCGCGATTTTCGCGTGCAGCGTATGCAGCCCTTTGGAAACGCCAGAGAGAATGTTGCCGATGTTGGCGAACGACTGGTGCAACGCGCGAGTGATCTTGAGAATCTCGATCAGCTTGCGCAGCATGGTTTCCTCGCCACTGGTGCGAAGGAACAGCGCCTGCAGGCTGTTGCGTGCCTCGGCCAGTTGATCGCGCGGGAGCAGCGCGTTGTCCTCGATGAACGTGAGGGCAGTGAGCGAGACCAGCGCCTCACGGCTCTGCGCGTCGATCCCTTTCTTGGAGAAGAGTCGCATGTTCGTCCGTGTCGTCAGGCTGGCTATTTTGGCCCAAAAAGCGACGCGCCTGAACCCCTTCGCACCTTGGGGACAAGGCCCTGCGGATTTCGGCCGTGAATTTCTGGGCGATTCGCCGCAAGTCTGTCATGCGCACGTCGTCGGCAATTGACACGAGCAGCGTATTTGCTCGATGCCGCCATGTGCAATTGCCTGTGCCCGAGCGGGCCGGGGTAGAATAGCCCGTTTCAGGGGGTGGGCGGTTGAACCTGTCGGCCGGCGCCCCAATCTAACAGATCGTTCCGGGCCCCAATCTAACAGATCGTTCCGGGTCACAACCCAAACTGGGAGAGTCCTCAAGTTTATGAAGCGAATTGCGCTATTTGTCCTGACTAACCTTGCGATCCTGATTGTACTGAGCATGTCGGTGCGCCTGCTGGGCGTTGACCGCTTCCTCACGGCCCAGGGAATTGACTACACGATGCTGCTGGCGTTCGCGGCCGTGATCGGTTTCGCCGGGTCGTTCATTTCGCTCGCCATTTCCAAGTGGATGGCCAAGCGCAGCACCGGCGCGGTGGTGATCGAGCAGCCGCGCAACAGTGAAGAGCAATGGTTGCTTGAGACCGTGCGCCGCCAGGCCAAGCAGGCCGGTATCGGCATGCCGGAGGTGGCGATCTACGATGCGCCGGACATCAATGCCTTTGCCACGGGCATGAACCGCAACAATGCGCTGGTCGCGGTCAGCACCGGCCTGCTCGCCAACATGAGCCAGGCGGAGGCCGAGGCGGTGCTGGGTCACGAGATTTCGCACGTGGCAAATGGAGACATGGTGACGCTCACACTCATCCAAGGCGTGGTCAACACCTTCGTCATCTTCCTTGCGCGCGTGGCCGGTTTCGTGGTCGACAGTTTCCTGCGCCGCGACAGCGAGAGCAGCGGCCCGGGCATCGGCTACTGGGTGACGAGCATCGTGGCCGAGATCGTGCTTGGCATTCTCGCCAGCATGATCGTGATGTGGTTCTCGCGTCAGCGCGAGTTCCGCGCCGATTCGGGTGGCGCGAAGCTGGCGGGTCGCGAGAAGATGATTGCCGCGCTCGAGGCGCTGAAGCGCGCCCATGAGCCGGCCGCGCTGCCGAACCAGATGGCTGCGTTCGGTATTAATGGCGGTATCGGCAGTGGGCTGAAGCGACTCTTCATGTCGCACCCGCCGCTCGATGAGCGCATCGCGGCGCTACGCGGCGGCCAGTGAATTGCAGGCGTCGGTCCGCAGGCCCGCCGGACCGAAAGGGTCGGCGGGCCTTTCTTTGTGTATAGCCCGAGATGCATGCCGCCGACAAATGGCGAGCGCACGATGGGCTCAATAGACCAGCGAATCCAGTCCGGCCGTGAAGTAGCGTTGAACGTACTGATTCAGTTCCTCACGCAACCGTTCATCCTCGCGCCCGCCGTAGCTTGCGTGCAAGTCCCTGGCCATGCTGGCGAACAGGTCGAGCAGGGTGGGATCGAAATGGGTGCCGCGGCCCTGTTCGAGGATCTGCATGGTTTCCTCGAATGAAAACGGCTCCTTGTAAGGGCGGCGCGACGTGAGCGCGTCGAATACGTCGGCAATGGCGAAAATGCGCGCCCCAATCGGAATCCCCTCCCCCTGGAGTCGTTGCGGGTAGCCGCTGCCATCAAATTTTTCGTGGTGGCTGCCGACCACATCGGCCGCATCGCCGAGCCATCCTGAGCGCTTCACGATCTCGAGACCGTGATCCACGTGGGTCTTCATGATCTGGAACTCATCGGCATCCAGTTTTCCAGGCTTGTGCAGGATGTGGTCGCGAATACCGATTTTGCCGACATCGTGCAGAAACGCCCCCTTGATCAACCCGCGGATGGCCTCCGTGTCGAGACCGGCGGCCTCCGCGAGCCGGGAAGTGTAGAGCGTGACGCGGTAGTTGTGGGCGTCAGTGTCGCTATCGCGCTTGGCGATGGCGCTGCCAAGTACCTGCACGGTCTCGAGGTTGGCAGTGAGCAGGCGCTCGGAGAAGTTGGCGAGCCGGCGTGTCAGGGTAAGGATGACGGGGTAGAGAAGCAGGCTGGTCGCCAGCACGATCAGCACTACGTAGCCAGCGGTCTTGAGGGCCGCGCGGCGGGCGCCGGCAATGGCCGCGTCGGAAAGCGCGTACAGACCTTCCCCGTAGGCGGCCAGCGTGCCGGCGCGATTGGGGATGGCCAACACCACGTGGATGTACGGTCGCCCGCCGATGTCCGTCGATGCTTTCCACGGTTCATCGAGCGCCGGGAAGTGCAGTGCGGATCGGCTCAGAAAGCCGTCAAGCTGTGCGGGTACCAGCCCATTGGGCTCCGCACGCTGCGCGAGAGCCGCCCCATCCGGCGTGTAGAAGCGCGCAAAGACAAAGCGGCCGTGACGCGACACCACGCGGTGGTCAGGTTCCTCGTCGAGTGCGCGCTGGATCGCGCCGGCAAGCGTGATGTCCGGCTCGTTCCCGATCACACGCACACGCGCCCTGAGCCGCTCGACGCCATTGATCGCGTGAAAAATGGCGTCCTGACCAATGATGTCGTAGCGCGTCAGATAGGTGGCCATGCCAAACACGGTGGCGATGCCGGCACAGCCGATCAGCAGGCGCACCGCGAGCGTGCGGCGCACGAAGGATTTCAATTCGTATTTCGATCCGGCCATGTCCGCCTCCCGCGGGTTCGCGGCTACGGCCAATTATTGCGTGCAGCAGTAGGCGAAACCAGTGCGGGCGTACTTAGCCGGGACAGCGGGGCAGCGACACTGCTTGAAGAATCTCTCCGCTTGCGCTGTCCTCGACGAATGCAGCCACGCCGAGACTGGTACGCTTCCAGGCCGTGGGGAGCGCTAGCCTGTGTTCAAACTTTGCTACCTGGGGTGTGAGCACGATTGCGTCACTGAGGTAACGCACCACATGGCCATGGTGCAATGTGCGGCCGGCGTTTTCGCCGGCAGCGATACGAGTGACCAGGTCGCTTTCTAGTACCGCGATATACAGCGCCATATGTTGGGGAAAGTCACGATTCCAGCTGACGGCCCCGCGCAGCTGCATGCTGTTGTCACGAGCGGACGCACTCAGCTGGATATTGGCCGCCGGACGTTCTGTGGCCAGGCCCGCCGTGCGCGCGGCCAGATGGTCGCGATGCCAGCCGCGCCACTCCTTTCCGTTCAGGAACAGTCCCGGGGTGTAGATCGTTTGTGAATGGTTGCGCGCGGCCAACGTGCGCTGGCGTGTGGTGAACTGTGGCTGCGAGAACGGATCACGCCATCCTAGGTGATTCCAGTAATCCACGTGCAGTGCAAGTGGCACGACCCTTCCCGATTCAAGATCGTCGCGCGGCAGCCGGCGCAGCCAGTCGTCAGCCGGCGGGCAACTGCTGCAACCCTCCGATGTGTAGAGTTCGATCACGGCCGCCCGAAAACCGGGGCTGTGTCCTTGGCAGACCTTGCTGGTGTCAGCGGCGAACACCGAAGTGGCTGTTGCGAGGCTGAGCAAAGTGCCCAAGAGCGGCGCCGAAATCTTCATTTCTGACAGGCAGGTCATTTACGATGGACAGTGTTAGTTTGTCGTTCGTTCTGCGACTAAGCTTACGGGCGCGGGCACTTCTGTTCCGGCGGCCGGTCGTAACGAACGAGCAGACAATCCCAATCGGATACCCCTGCATATGCTGATCAAGAAGCCCGCTGAGATTTCATCCTCCGAGATTACTCCGGCGCATATTTACCACGAGCGCCGCCGCTTTCTGCGCGACGCGATCGCCGCAGGTATTATCGGTGCGGTTCCGGGCCTGACGCCTGCGGAAGCGGCCGTTTTGCCGAGCAGCGGCAAGCTCGCGGGCGTTCGCAAGGGCAGCGTCACAATCGTCGATAAGGTCACGTCCTACAAGGATGTGACGACGTATAACAATTTCTACGAGTTCGGGACCGACAAGTCTGACCCGGCGAGCAATGCCCGCGGTTTCCGGACCCGGCCGTGGACGATCGCCGTTGAGGGCGCGTGCCGGCGACCGGCCGTCTACCAGCTTGAGGACTTCGTGCGGCCCTACGCCCTTGAAGAGCGCATCTATCGCATGCGCTGCGTCGAGGCCTGGTCGATGGTGATTCCCTGGGTGGGGTTCCCGTTGGCAGAGGTCCTGAAGCGTGCCGAACCCACCTCGCGGGCCAAGTTCGTGGAATTCACGACCTTGCACGATCCCGAGCAGATGCCGGGCCAGCGCCCCGGTCTTCTCGGCACCGGGCTTGACTGGCCGTACGTCGAAGGGCTGCGCCTCGATGAGGCCATGCATCCGCTCACGATCCTTGCGGTCGGCGTCTTCGGGGAGGTGTTGCCAAACCAGAACGGTGCGCCGCTGCGTCTGGTGGTGCCCTGGAAATATGGCTTCAAGGGTATCAAGTCAATCGTGCGCATTCGTCTGGTTGAGCGCCAGCCGCTGTCGAGCTGGATGCAGGCGGCCTTGCATGAATACGGTTTCTACGCCAACGTGAATCCCAGGGTCGACCACCCGCGATGGAGTCAGGCGCGTGAGCGACGCATCGGTGAAGATGGACTGTTCAGCGCCAAGCGCGAGACCCTGATGTTCAACGGCTATGCCGAGCAGGTGGCGAGCCTTTACACCGGCATGGACCTGCGCAAGTACTATTGATCCGAGTGATGGTCCCGCGTGACTGGATCGGCGGCGTGTTGAAGCCGCTGGTATTTGTTGTGAGCCTCGTGCCATTTGCATGGATCGTGTGGCGCGCGTTTGCCAATGATCTGGGCACTAATCCCATCGAGACGCTGAATCGCTACACTGGCGACTGGACATTGCGGTTCCTGCTGATCACGCTCGCCGTGACACCGCTGCGGCGCATCAGCGGCTGGCATTGGCTGATCCGGCTGCGCCGGATGCTCGGGTTATTTGCCTTTTTTTACGCCTGTGTTCACTTTCTGACCTACGCGCTGCTCGATCAGTACTTCAACTTGCCGGAAATCCTGAAGGATATCGCCAAACGTCCCTACATTACGGTGGGCTTCGCGAGTCTTCTCCTCCTCATCCCGCTGGCGCTAACCTCAACTAACGCAATGGTCCGGCGGCTCGGCGGGCGTCGCTGGCAACGGCTGCACCGCCTCGTGTACCTGATCAGTGTCGGCGGCGTGGTGCATTTCCTCTGGCTGGTAAAGTCGGACATCCGCGAACCCGCGCTGTACGCGCTGATACTAGCGGGGCTGCTCGGTTACCGGCTGTGGTGGGAACTGCGCGGCGCGACACGCGCCGCCGGTGGTCAGGCGTAGCTGCTCGCGAAGTTGCCCGCGCGTACCGAGGATATCGTGGCCGCTTCGAGTGTCTTGCCGAGCAGTAGCGCGGCAGACCCATCCTCGTAGAATTCCTCGCGCCGCCGGATGACCCGGTAGCCGGACGTCTGGTAAAGCGCGAGCGCGGTGGCGTTGTCGGGCCTTACTTCCAGTCGCAGCTCACGGCAGTCGCGGAGCCGGGCGGCCTGCTCGCAGGCGCGCAGCAGCGCGCGACCAATCCCCTGTCCGCCGCAACGGTCACTCACGACCAGCGAGTAGAGCCGTGCCCGGCGGCTGTTTCGGCGATACAGCACCACCGCATCGCCCGCCACGCTGCCCGCCCGGTCTGCCACCCAGACTTCGGCGCTGCGCGCGCCGACAAAGCGCCGCCAACTCTCGCGGCGCAACCGATCGCTCGGGAAGCGTGCCTCCAGTGCAGTCAGCGCTTCCAGATCTGCTGGTACCGCAGGTCGGATTGTCCAGTTGAGCACGGCCTCAGCTCCCGGCCGGATTGCGACGCAAGGTGACTTTCTCTCCGAACAGTGCCGGCCGATAGCTCATCTTTACCCGTCGCAGGTTTTCCAGCCCCAGGTCGTCGCCGACGTTGAGATAGGTGCAGTCGCTGAAAGTCTTGGCGAACTCGCGAAACAGGTACTGCGCAGATCCCGAGATGGCGAAGTTGGTCTTCTCGACCAGCACGTTGCCAACGTCTGCGGTGATCCGCTCACCGAAGGTGAAACCTTCCAG
>Ga0111171_1229_pt1 | contig 18630 bp, 15 predicted proteins | sample DeeMarSWOR324_28_FD_80232 | JGI IMG/M metagenome (GOLD analysis project Ga0111171, IMG submission 80232) | Acidithiobacillales bacterium SM23_46 | reverse complement strand
GAGGCGAACAGATGCTTCATGTCCACATCAACGACCTTGAGCTGCGGGTGCTGCGCCAACAACCCGAGAAGCTCCGCGCGCATGGCGACGAGCGCCGCCGTACCATTTGGCGCCATGTTAATGCGCCGGAATAATTCCTGACGCGGCGGCTCCACTACGGCCATGAGCCGGAGCAAGGCCTTGGGGTCGTTTGAACGCAGATATTCATCGGTCGCCGCGCGGATGGCGGAGGGATCAGGGCCGAACTCGACAGCGAGCATCTGGAAAAATGCCATGCGTCCCTCATGATCCATGCGCTCATAGGCCCGCAACACCTCGCGCGACAGCGCCGTTCCAGTAGCCTCTCCCACCCCCGACAGAAGTGCCCGGCATAGCGAACCTAGCCGTGGGAGCGCAGCCCCCTCGGTCAACATGTGTAAGAGATCGCGGCCGCGGTCTGCGATTCGATCCAGAAATTTTTCGAGCCAATAGCGCTTCATATATATGGCTATATATATGCTTGATAACGCACGGCACTAATCAAAGTGGGATTACAAGGCAACATCGTTTGGCCAGACCATCCGGCAAGTCCGGCATGCGCCGCTCCACTACCCGCCTACGGCCGGGCCCATCAATCTCTCCGGCAGCCAGGTGGCGATGGCGGGAAACAAGCTCAGCAGCACGATCCCAACCACCATCAGCAACACAAATGGTAGCGCGCCGCGCAGGATGGCGGGCAGCCGGATGTCCGGGGTAATACCGTTTATCACAAAAAGATTCAGGCCTACCGGCGGCGTAATCAGGCCGATTTCCATGTTAATGGTGAGGATCACCGCAAACCAGTACGGGTCGAATCCCGCCTGCGTCACGATCGGCAACAGGATGGGCGCGGTCATGAGAATGATCGCTACCGGCGGCAGGAACATACCGGCCACCAGCAGGAACACATTGATCAGGGCCATCAGCAGCCAGCGGTTGATATCGAGCGACGCGATCAGCTGCGCGATCTCCTGCGTGACATACAGCGAGGACATCATGTAACTGAACAGCTCCGAGGCGGCAATAATCATCATGATCATGACGCTCTCTCGGGTACTGTCTCGGAAAATGAGCCAGAGCCGCTCGTGCTGCCACATGCGGTAAATGACAATGACAAAAACGATGCAAAAGAGCGCCCCGACACCCGCCGCCTCGGATGGCGTGGCCACGCCGCCGTAGAGCACGTACAGGATGCCGATGATAATCGCGAGGAACGGTAGCACCTTGGGCAGGATTTCAAGTTTTTCGCGCAACGAGAACCGACGCGTGATTTCGCTGAACTTCCAGCCGCGCAGCCACGCGAAAAGCAGCACCCAGGCGATGAACATTGCCGTCAGCATCAATCCGGGCAGCACGCCGGCGAGGAACAAGCGGCCGATCGAGGTTTCCGTCGCCACACCGTAGACAATCATGGTGATGCTCGGCGGAATCAGGATGCCGAGCGTGCCTCCCGCCGCAATCGAGCCGGTCGCAATGCCGTCGGGTACCCCACGCTTGCGCATCTCGGGAATGCCCATTTTGCCGATTGCGGCACAGGTGGCGGGCGATGACCCGGAGAGTGCTGCAAAGATCGAACAGGCGCCAATGTTCGCGGCGATGATGCCGCCGGGCACGCGGTTCATCCAGCGGTCAAGTGCGAGATACAGGTCGCGGCCCGCTGGCGACGAGGCAACGGCCGCCCCCATAAGGATGAACATTGGCAGCGACACGAGCGCGAAGCTGTCGATGCCACTGAAGAAATTCTCCGCCAGTATGCTGAGGGAATCGGGCCCCTCGAATATCACCATGAACATAACAGCCACGAAACCGAGACCGAACGCAATCGCCATGCCGGTCCCCAGCAGCAGCAACGTGACCACAGCAATCAGGAGTCCGATTTCGAGTGGCGTCATTCCTCGTCCTCCGGGTCAACACCGAAGGGGATCTCCCGGCCAGTCAACAGACAGAGAAAGTCGGCGACATACTGCAAGGCAACCAGGCCCATGCCGATCGGCATCGCCAGCAGCGGAATCCACAGCGGCAGCGCCCAGACGGTTTCCGTGCGCCAGCCACCCGCCCAAGCCTCATGCCAGTGGCGCCAACCGGCCCAGGCAACGGTGGCGCAGAAGGTGAACGAGAGCACGATGCCGATGACTGCCAATGCGAACCGCAGCGGCCGGCGCCTGACGTACAACGCGGCAAGATCGACGCTGACGTGCCCCTTGTGCAGCAGCACGTACGGGGCGCCGATGAACGTGGCTCCGACGATGGCGTACGTGACGAATTCGGTCTGCCAGATCGTCGAAGCGCCGAGAAAGTAGCGCATCACGACCATCTCGCATACCACGAGGGTGGCGGCGGCCAGCAGGCCCGCAGCGATTACGCCGCAGGCCTGCGAGACGCGCTGCACCAGTTGAATGAAGCTGTTCACGACGCCCTGCGCCGCGAAGCCTGACGGTGCCTACTTGACGGCAAGCGCCTTGTCGAGCAACTCCTTGCCGCCCGGGACCTTTTCCTCGAATTTCTTGTACGAGGTTGCCTTCGCGAGCGTGAGCCACTCATCGAACTGCTTGGCATTCATCGTCACGACCTGGACCCCGGCCTTCTTGAACGCATCAACGGCCTTATCGTCAATCTTCTTGGCTTCGCCGACGAAGTAATCCTCGGCCTTCTTCGAAGCGGCCATCAGCGCGTCCTGTTGTTTCTTGTTGAGCTTGTTCCAGCTCTTCTTCGAGATCAGCACTGGCTCGTACATGAACCACAGCGCGTGGTCGCCCGGCGCCGTGTAGCACTTGACCAGTTCGTACAGACGATAGGAAACGAAGCTTCCGGAACTGGTATTGGCGGCATCCAGCACACCCGTCTGCAAGCCCGTATAAATCTCCGAGCTCGCCATGGAGGAAATGGAGGCGCCCGCTCCGGCCAGCATCTGTTCGAACGCCGGTCCGGCGGCGCGCGTCACCTGGCCCTTGACGTCCTTGGGCTGGAGGATGCAATTCTTCTTCGAGGCGAAGCCGCCGGCAAGCCAGGCGTCGGCGAGTACCATGGCGCCGGCCTTGTCGATGATCTTCTTGATGTCGGTCATGAATGGCGAGGCATTCAGGCGCCGGGCATGCTCGTGGTTCTGGACCAATCCCGGCATCAGGGTGGCACTGAACTGCGGATGACGGCCGCTCGCGTAGTCGAGCGGGAAGGAGGTCATATCAAGCTGACCCTTGGTCAAGGCGCCCCACTGTTCCTTCGCCTTGTACAGCGACTGCCCGGGATATACCTGAATCTTGAGGCCAACATTGGCTTTCTCGACGTCGCGCGCGATCATCTGCACCATCTCGTCGCGGGGATCGCCCTTGCCTCCCGGGAACTGGTGCGAAGCCTTGAGCACCATGTCTGCCGCCTGGGCCGAGGCGCCGGCAAACAGGATGGCGGTGCTCAGGACGCCGATGGCAAAACGCACGGCGAACTTTGGTTGCTGCTTTGTCATGGATGGAATCTCCTTACGGTGGCGGTCGGACTATGAGAAATTGCGCGTCCGCTGTAGCGTACTTGTTCTGCCCCGCGCTCTTATTGTTTCATTAGCTGACCGGGGTGGCGTGATTTCACATTGTGGTCACGCCTCTCGCGCACGAACGATTATTTGCACCCGCTGCGCGAGGTGTCAAGGAACCTTGAATGAAAAGCGAGAATTTCTACGGTCTGATTTCGGAGCGCCTTAAAGGTCACCTGGACGACATTTGCCTCGAAACGCCGGCGGGGGAGCACTACAGCTACTCTCAACTCGAGGCCGAGAGCGCACGCTACGCACAGCTTTACATGCAGCCCGCGTACCGCGACCTGGAGATTGAGTATTTCCTTGAAAATGCCGAGCCTGGTCTTGTGATTTGCTCACCCGAGCGCCTTGCGGCCGTCAAGGCGCTCGCCACAAAACGCAGGGTTGCGCACGTGCTGACACTCGACGCTAGTGGTCGTGGAACGTTGCATGAAGCGGCACGCGCCTGTCCCGCCGTGTTCTCCACCGCCGCGGCCGGTGGTGATGAAGTGGCCGTAATTCTCTACACCTCTGGAACAACCGGGCGACCAAAGGGCGCCATGATCACGCACCGCAATCTTGCTGCCAACGCGCTTGCCCTGCACAAAGCCTGGGGCTGGCAACCTGGCGATGTGCTGCTGCATGCGCTCCCCATCTTTCATATTCACGGCCTGTTTGTCGCCTGCCACTGCGCGATGCTCAATGCGAGCAAGATACTATTCCTGCCGAAATTCGACGTTGCCGCAGTAATGCGCGCGCTGCCCCAGGCGACGGTGTTCATGGGCGTTCCGACCTATTACACGCGCCTGCTCGCGGAGCCTGCGTTCGGGAGCGATGTCTGTCGCAACATGCGGCTCTTCACCTGCGGATCAGCACCACTGCTGCCCCAGACCTTCCGCGAGTTCCACGAGCGTACCGGTCACACGATCCTCGAGCGCTATGGGATGACCGAGACCGGTATGAACACCTCCAATCCGCTCGATGGGCCGCGACTGCCGGGCACTGTCGGTCCGCCGTTACCAGGCGTCGCCGTGCGCGTGGTTGATGCCACCGGCAATGATGTTGCCAATGGCGAGGTAGGCGAGTTGCTGGTCAAGGGACCAAACGTGTTCAAGGGTTACTGGCGAATGCCGGAGAAGACCGTCGAGGAGTTCACTGGCAACGGGTTCTTTCGCACCGGCGACCTGGCGCGGCGTGACGACAATGGCTACGTCTCCATCGTCGGTCGCGCCAAGGATCTCATCATCTCCGGCGGCCTCAACATCTACCCAAAGGAAATCGAGGGTTATCTCGACAAACTCGAGGGCGTAAAGGAGTCAGCCGTCATCGGCGTGCCCCACCCCGATTTCGGCGAAGCCGTGGTCGCCGTACTGGTGGCACGGCCCGGGAATGAAGACCTCCGCGAGTCGGACGTTATAGCCGCGCTCAAGCCGCTGATCGCGAGCTTTAAGGTACCTAAACGCGTGTTCGTTGTGCCAGAGCTTCCGCGCAACACCATGGGCAAGGTGCAGAAGAATCTGCTGCGCGAGAAGCACCTTGGGCTGTTCGCCAAACCCTAACCGGGTGCCCGGAAGTACTCCTCGAAAATGTGCACCGTGTAGGCATGCGTCAAGGCGCGATTCCGCACCGGGTCGCGCAGTTCGAGCGTTATTGTCGTCCGCCCTTTCGGCGGGGACGTGAGCGTCGGTACGGTACCACCGAAAAATAGACGGCCATCCGACAATGCGCCGTCATGACGCGCAACAAAATCCATGAGCGTTTGTACCGACAGCAGGTTTGCCACACCGCCCTCCTGCAGCAGAACATCTCCGCAGGTTGCCCGCAATTGCAGTGCGTCCCAGTGATCGAGCACCTCGGCGAGCAGCCACGCTGTGGTGCCAGTGACTTTCGGACAGGAGTTCTTGCCTTGCAGGGATGACGCGGCCTCGATGCGCCTGTCGGTGTGGTCACTCCCCACGGTCACGTAGTCAGTTCCCTTCCAGGAGAATACAACCGCCTCCACTTCCGGGGTCGAGTCAACGCCGATGACACCAATGTCGGTAGCATTTGTCACGAGCGTCGGCATCAGCGGATAGAGCATCGGCACGTGCGGCGGCGGCGTCACGCCCAGCTCCGCCATGCGCGCGATATGGCGCTGCACTCGCTCGGCGTCCCGCCCGGTGGCGCCGGCAGCAAGCGCCCGGCGCACTTCGATCGTAACTGTCTCGCCACTCGGCAGCTGAAAGGATAACGCCTGAAACATCGTTACGCGCCGAGGAGCACGGCCTTGATTACATCGGCCTTGTGCAATAGATGGTCGCGCAACAGCTGGCCGAGCCGCCTGCCATCGCGCCCTTTCAGCGCCTCTAGGATTTCCTCGTGCTCCGCCACTGCCTGGTCCCAGCGTGCCTGCGAGAGATTCGCCATGTAGCGCGCGCGGCGAATGCGCACACTGAGCGTACGGTAGAGGTTGGTGAGTACCGGGTTACCGGCCGCCTGCATGATTGATTCATGGATGCGCTGATTATGCTGGAAGTAGCCCGACAGATCGTGCTCGCGATAGTGCCGAAGCATGCGTTCGTGAGACATCTCGATTTCACCAATCTCCGCATCGCTCGCCCGACTGCAGGCAAGCTCGCCGGCAAGTGCCTCGAGCACACCCATCACCTGAAACATGTCATCGACGTCATGGGTCGTCACCTTCGAGACTACCGCTCCACGGTGGTGCTGCAGATCGATGAGCCCTTCGGTGGCAAGCACCCTGAGCGCCTCGCGAAACGGTGTGCGCGAGATGCCAAAGCGCTCGCACAGCTCGCGTTCCGGCAGCCGATCGCCGGGCGCCAGCTCGCCCTGAACGATCAAGTCGCGAATGCGCCGCACCACCTCATCATGCAGCGCATGACGAGCAATTGGCGCGCCCTTTCGTTGCCCGCTCGGCACCTGCACCGCACGCATCTCATCCTTGGAATCAGTCATCTTTCATTTCCTTGCGCCGGCCCGTTCAGCGCCGCCGCCAGCACAGCGGCGACATGCCTCGCGACGCGGCCCGCGCCGTCCCGAATTTGGGCGCGACAACTCGTACCATCGGCCACCACCCAGGTCTGCGCCGAGGCCTCGCGCACTGCCGGTAGCAGGCTCATCTCGCCCATACGCATGGAAACCAGTTCGTGCTCAGCCTCGTAACCGAAGGCGCCGGCCATGCCGCAGCAGCTCGACTCGATCATCTTTACCTCCAGTCCCGGTACGAGAGCGAGACTCTGCTGCACCGCCGACATCGCACCGAATGCTTTCTGGTGACAGTGCCCGTGCAGCAGCACCGACTGCCCGGGCTGGGCGGTCAGCGAAAGCTTCAATCGTCCCGCGGCTTTCTCGCGTATAAGGAATTCCTCGAACAACAGGGCGTGACTCGCAATCGAGCGCGTGGCTTCACCCGGGATCAGGCCGACCAGTTCATCTCGCAATGACAACAAACAGGAGGGTTCCAAGCCAACAATCGGCATGCCGCGCGCCGCGAACGGAGCCAGCGCGTCAATGAGCCGTTGCGCCTCCTCTCTTGCGTGCGCGGCGAAGCCCGCTGTCAGGAAGGTGCGCCCGCAGCATAGTGGGCGCCCTCCGTCGCGCGGACGCGCCAGATGCACCCGGTAGCCAGCCGCCTGAAGCACAGCGAGCGCCGCACGGGTGTTCTCCGGCTCGAACCAGGTGTTGAATGTGTCGACCCACAACACCACCTCGCCCGCGGTGCCCGTAGTGTTCGGTGTATCGCCCGGGTGGCTGCCGAAGTAATCGCGTCGCCACTTCGGCAGCACACGGCGCACGCTTAGACCGAGAAACCACTTGCTCAACAGTGGAGCACCCGGGATGCGATCGCGCAGGTTGAAGATCCACGGCAGCCGTGCTGCGAGCGGCGCATAGCGCGGCAGCCACGCAACCAGCCGCTCGCGCAAACGCGGCGCGTGGTGCTTGCGGTACTGGTGCATGAACTCGATCTTCATGCGCGCCATATCCACGCCAGTCGGACACTCGCGCTTGCAGCCCTTGCAACCCACGCACAGTGACATGGTCGCGTGCATGTCCACCGATACCAGCGCGTCCCGCCCAAGCTGCCCGGTGATCGCCAGACGCAGCGTATTGGCCCGTCCGCGCGTGAGATGCTGCTCGTCGCGCGTCACGCGGTAAGATGGGCACATGACGCCAGGCTCGGCCTTGCGACAGGCCCCGTTGTTGTTGCACATCTCAACGGCGCCCGCGAAGCCGCCCCACTCGGACCAGTCGAGCACCGTGTCAAATGGTTGCGCCCGATATTCCGGCTTGTAGCGGAACAGGCGTCGATCGTCCATTCGTGGGGCGCGCACGATCTTGCCGGGATTAAACAATCCCGTCGGATCAAAGACGTCTTTCACTTCCTCGAAGGCGCGCACGATCTGGGGGCCGAACATGCTTTCGTGAAACTCCGAACGTGCGAGCCCATCCCCATGTTCACCGGAGTGCGAGCCTTTGTATTCGCGCACCATGGCGAACGCCTCTTCCGCGATGGCGCGCATCTTCTTTGCGCCCTGATCGTCCTTCATGTTCAGCACCGGTCGCACGTGCCCGACCGAGGCATGCGCATACCACGTGCCGGTAGTGCCGTGCTTCTGGAAGACCTGGGTCAAACGATCGGTGTACGCGGCGAGATCCTCGAGCGGCACCGCGCAATCTTCGATGAAGGACACGGGTTTTCCGTCACCTTTCATCGACATCATGATATTGAGACCGGCCTTGCGCACTTCCCACACGGCGCTCTGGAATTTCGGATCGATTGCTTCCACCACAGCATCGGGAAAACCGAGCTCGCCCATTAGCGCCTCGAGCTGGCGCAGCTGACGAAGCTGTGCCGCATGATCTTCGCCGGCGAATTCAACGAGCAGCAGCGCATCGGGTTCGCCACGGACGCAGCGCTCGACGGTCGCGCGAAACATGGCAATGTCGCGTGACAACTCGATCATGGTGCGATCGACAAGCTCGACCGCGCTCGGGTCGAGCTTCACGATGTGCTGCGTGGCGTCCATCGCCTGGTAGAAAGTCGGGAAATGGCAGATCCCGAGCACCTTGTGGGGTGGAATCGGCTGGAGGTTCAGCTCGAGGCTTGTGAAGAACGCGAGCGTGCCCTCGGATCCCACCAACAACTGCGCCATGTTATGACCGCCTGCCCGGAGCGTGTCGATGTTGTAGCCGCCCACCCGCCGCAGCAGCTTCGGGAACCGACGCGCGATCTCGCCGGCCTCGCGCTCCCCGAGCGTGCGCATCCGACGCACCAGCCCGGCGTAACGCGAATCCGCATCCAGTCGCGACAAGTCAGCCGGCACCTCCGCGAAGCGGTGTTCACTGCCATCGGCAAGCAGGGCTTCGATGGCGCGCACGTTATGCACCATGTTGCCGTAGCGGATCGAGCGCGAGCCGCAGGAGTTGTTGCCGGCCATGCCACCGAGCGTGGCCCGGTTACCGGTGGAAACGTCCACCGGGTAGAACAGTCCATGCGGCTTGAGAAACTTGTTGAGCGGCTCGAGCACGAGCCCGGGCTCGACCGTCACCGTGCGCGCCTGCGCATCGAAAGCGAGCACCCGGTTCAAGTACTTGCTGACATCCACGACCAGCGACTCGCCAGTTGTCTGGCCGATTTGCGAGGTACCGCCACCACGTGGCAGCACAGTCACGCCCGCTTCGGCAGCGATCTGCATGGTCGCAGCGATATCACGCTGATGGCGCGGAACCACCACGCCGATCGGCTCTATCTGATAGATGGACGCATCGGTGCTATAGCGCCCGCGCGAATAGGCATCGAACAAGACCTCGCCTTCGAGTTCTCTTCGCAGGCGCGCGGCCAGGCGGCCATCACCGATCGCAGCAGCGCCCCTCACGCGCACCGTTTCCGAACGGTTGGCCGGCCGGGTGGCCGGGATTGACGTAGTGTGGCAAGAGGAAACAATGCGCTAGCCTCGCTAGTGCGCTGAGCTTCTTTGATATGAGTCTGCTGCTTCCGCGGATTATAAAGAGCGAAAAAAGAAAGTCTCTGGAAAGTTAACGGGAGAATTGCATGGCTCTCCGAAGTGGACGCCATTTTTTGCAGATTCCGGGGCCGACCAACGTCCCGGACCGTGTCCTGCGGGCAATCGACAGCGCAACCATTGATCACCGCGGTCCTGATTTCGCTCAGCTGGGCCTGGGGGTCATCGAAGGCCTGAAGCGCGTCTTCAAGACCAAGAGTGACGTAGTCATATACCCAGCCTCCGGAACCGGAGCGTGGGAGGCGGCACTCGTGAACACGCTGTCCGCTGGTGATCGCGTGCTGATGTTCGAGACTGGCCAATTTGCCTCGCTGTGGCAGCGCATGGCAACCGAGCTGGGACTCGTGGCCGAGTTCGTGCCTGGCGACTGGCGCCACGGCGTCGATCCGAACCTTGTCGAATCGAAGCTGCGCGAGGACCGCCAGCACCAGATCAAGGCGGTTTGCGTCGTTCACAACGAAACCTCTACCGGCGTGACCAGTCGAATCGGCGAGATCCGCGCCGCGATCGACCGCGCCCGGCACCCGTCGCTTTTCATGGTCGACACCATTTCCTCGCTCGCCTCGATCGACTATCGCCACGATGAATGGGACGTCGACGTCACCGTGGGGGGGTCCCAGAAAGGGCTGATGCTCCCGCCAGGCTTGAGCTTCAACGCGTTGAGCGCCAAGGCGCGCGAGGCAGCAAAGCAAGCAACATTACCCAGAGTGTACTGGCGCTGGGAGGACATGATCCGCGCCAATCAGTCGGGGTTCTTCCCCTACACACCGGCCACTAACCTGCTCTACGGGCTGCGCGAAGCACTCAAGATGCTGCTGGAGGAAGAGGGCCTGGACAACGTGTTCGCACGTCATGCACGCCTGGCCGAGGCTACGCGCCGCGCGGTTCGCGCCTGGGGCCTGGAGATTCTCTGCGAGCGCTTCGACATGTCGCTCGGCACCGGACTTGGTAAGGTACAGGGAAAGGTTTTCCGAATCGGCCACCTCGGCGATTTCAACGAGCTGATGCTGGCCGGGACCCTGTGCGGTGTCGAAATGGGTCTTGCGGCTGGCGGCGTACCCTTTAAACAAGGTGGCGTGCAGAAGGCGCTCGACTATCTCGCAGCATCGTCATGAACTAGAACAAAGCGTCTGCGCAGGGAAACATCCCCGCAGTCATCCATCACCCACTGGAGAAGAAGGAGGACGACCCATGAAGCTGCTCAAAGTGCTTGTCTTGGCGGTCTTCGGTCTGGCGATTGGCGCCAAGGCCGCTGCGGCCCCAATCGAGCTCAAGCTCGGCCACGTTGGAGGCCCCGGCTCGCTGTTCGAGGCCTCATCCGAGGAGTTCGCCAAACGCGCCAACGCGAAACTCGGCAACAAGGCCAAGGTGGTCGTGTTCGGCTCGAGCCAGCTCGGCAGCGACAAGGAAATGCTGCAGAAGGTGAAGCTCGGCACGCTGACCTTCGCCCTCCCCTCCACAGTGATGTCGTCCGAGAGCGATCTGTTCGGCATTTTCGAGATGCCCTACCTCGTCAAGGACCGCGCGCACATGCAGCGCATCGAAAAGGAGATCTTCTGGTCCGCGCTGGCACCGGCGGCCGAGAAAAAGGGCGTAAAGGTTCTCGCGGTTTGGGAAAACGGCTACCGGAATATCACGAACAACAAGCGGCCGATTCGTGTCCCGGCTGATCTCGATGGCATCAAGCTGCGCACCCCGAAAGGCAAATGGCGCGTGAAGATGTTTCAGGCCTATGGCGCCAACCCGAGCCCGATGGCGCTCTCGGAAGTCTTTGTCGCGCTTCAGACCGGCGTGATGGATGGTCAGGAAAATCCGCTTATCCAGATCTACAGTCAGAAATTCCAAGAAGTGCAAAAGTATCTTTCGATGTCGGGCCATGTCTACACGCCGGCCTATCTCGTGACCGGCAATAAGCAGTGGAACGCCCTGCCAGCGGACGTGCGCAAGATACTGGAGGATACCGCACGCGAAACCCAGGCCTTCGTGTACAGCACGGCCGAGCGCTTCGACAACGAACTTGTCGGGAAAATGAAGGCCGCCGGCATGCAGGTCAACGAGGTGGACAAGGCCGCGTTCGTGAAGGCGAGCAAGGGCATTTACACCGAGTTCGGCAAGGAAGTGAAAGGCAGCCAGGCGCTGATCGACAAGGCGCTGGCTCTCGCCAAGTAGGTCGCGTCCCCCGCCCCCTCGGCGCAAGCTGAGGGGGCGTTTGCTGCCGGCAACACCAGGAAACACTGCATGACACCTCTGCGTACCGCGGTCGAGCGATTGCTGGAGTTCGTGGTGATCGTGCTGATGGTCTTCCTCGCGTTCGAGGTACTCCTCGGCGTTGCGTTTCGTAAATTCGGCGAATCCCTTGTCTGGTATGACGAGATCGCATCCGTCACGCTGGCCTGGGTGACCTACTACGGGGCCGCCCTGGCCGCGCTCAAGGGCGCTCACATCGGTGTGCCAGAGCTCGTGCACCTGCTGCCGCGTGGTGCACGGGTCGCCCTAGTCTTCGTCAGTGAGGCCGTCGTGCTCGTATTCCTCGCCCTCCTCACCTACGCCGGCTGGATGGTGCTCGACGTGCTAGATACCGACTCACTCGTCAGCCTGCCTGATGTGCCGGTCAGTTACACGCAGTCAGTGATCCCGATCGGCGGCGCGCTGTTCCTGCTCGCCGAGCTGCTGCATATCCCGAAGGCGCTCGCCGAGGCCCGCGCCAGCCAAGCGTCGCCGCACGCCGTCACCGAGGGCGTCTAGCATGGGGACTCTGCTGATCGCGGTCTTTCTGCTTGCTCTGATCCTTATCAATGTACCGATCGCCATTGCCCTGGCAGTCGTGGCTTTCGGAGCCATGGTAGCCACGAGTGGCGCCGATGCACTCGCCAATTTGGCGCTGACCATGTATTCCGGCGCCACCAGCTTTCCCCTGATTGCGATTCCGCTCTTCATTCTCGCCGGCGCCATCATGAACGCCACCGGTATCTCGCGCCGCTTGATCGCATTCGCCTCCGCACTGCTCGGCTTCATCCGCGGTGGGCTCGCCATGATCAACATCGGCGCATCGATGTTCTTCGCCGAAATCTCCGGCTCGGCGGTCGCCGATGTCGCCGCCCTCGGCTCGATCATGATCCCGGCCATGAAGAAGCGCGGTTACCCGGCCCCGTTTTCGGCCGCCATCACCTCGTCGGCCGCCTCGCTCGCCATCATCATTCCCCCATCCATCCCGATGATCCTGTATGCCGCGATGTCGGATACGTCGGTGGTGCAGCTGTTCGTGGCCGGGCTCGTACCGGGCGTGCTGGGCGGCCTATTGCTGATGGCCGGCGCCTATGGCTTTGCCCGTCGCTACGACTACCCGGTTGAGGAGCTCTTCCAGGTAAAGCGCGTATGGAAGACCTTCAAGGACGCGCTGCTCGCTTTTTTGCTGCCCATCATCATTCTCGGCGGCATTTTCGGTGGCCTCGTCACCGCGACCGAAGGCGCGGCGCTGGCCGTGCTTGCGGCGATCGCCATCGGCCTCGTGTACCGCGAGCTGGACTGGGCGCACCTGAAGCAAGCCATCATCGATGGTGGCATTCAAACCGCCATCGTCATGCTGTTGGTGGCGAGCTCCGCGCTGCTCGGCCAATACCTCACCGAAGTCCAGGCGCCTCAGAAACTCGCGCAGATGATCTCGGGCTGGACCAGCGACCGCTACGCGGTACTGGCCATTCTGAACGTGTTCTTCCTGCTCGTCGGGCTGGTGCTGCATTCTGCGGCAGCGATCATCCTGGTCGTGCCGATCGTCATGCCGCTGGTACTCGCAGTCGGTATCGACCCCGTTCATTTCGGCCTCATCGTCACCCTGAATCTCGCGATCGGCCAGCAGACCCCGCCGGTGGCGAGCGTGCTGATGACCGCCTGCTCGATAGCCAAGACCAACGTCTGGGAAGTGACGCGCGTAAACGTCTGGTTCATCGCCATCCTGATGTTCGTGCTGCTGCTCGTTACCTACATTCCGGCCATCCCGATGGGACTGGTCGAGTACTTCTACCGCTGAGCGATGCACCATGGGTAACGACCTGATCCTCACGCAGCGCGACGGCGACATCGTGACGGTCGTGCTGAACCGCCCGCACAAACTCAACGCCCTGACCAAGCCCATGTGGCAGCGCCTCGGCGAGGCGATGCGTGAGCTGTCGTCCGACGACTTGGTGCGGTGCATCGTCGTGCGGGGCGCGGGCGACAAGTCATTCGCGCCGGGCAACGACATCTCGGAGTTCGAGAGCACGCGCGCCACGAGCGCCCAGGCGCGCGAGTACGGGCATGTGCACCACGAGGCACTGGCCGCGCTGTACGAGTGCCGCCACCCGGTGGTAGCCCTCATCAAGGGCATCTGCGTCGGCGGCGGTCTCGAAATTGCCTCACTCTGCGATCTGCGCATCTGCGGGAGTTCGGGTCGCTTCGGCATTCCGATCAATAAACTGGGCCTGAGCGCCGGCGTGGCCGAGATCCAGGCGCTCGTACGAATGAGCAGCCGGGCAGTTGCGCTCGAGCTGCTGCTCGAGGGCCGGGTGATCGGTGCGCAAGAGGCGTACCAGAAAGGCCTGGTCACTCGTGTCGTGCCGGACGAGAAAGTTGAGGAAGAGGCTTACGCGACCGCGCGCCGCATTGCCGACGGCGCGCCGCTCGTGGCGCGGTTGCACAAGCAGTTCATGCGGAGGCTCGACGAAGGTGGCCCGATCACGCCTGCGGACATCGATCTCGCGTACCCTTGCTATGACACCGAGGACTTCAAGACCGGCTATCGGGCATTCCTTGCCAAGACCAAGCCAGAGTTCAAGGGACGCTAGCAATGGCGACCTTGGCGCCGATGTCATCAAAGTCGAGAAGTTTCCCGATGGCGACGATTCGCGGCGCATGGTGCCGCCAAGAGTCGATGGCGAGTCGGCAGCCTTCATGATCCTCAATCGCAACAAACGCGGCACTGCGATCAACCTGAAGAGCGAGGCCGGCCGCAGCCTGCTGCGACGCATGCTGGCCACGGCGGATGTGCTCATCGAGAACTTCCGTCCCGGGACCATGGAGCGGCTTGGGCTCGGCTACGAGTCATTGCGCGAGACAAACCCGGGGCTCATCTACTGTCAGCTGACCGGCTTTGGTACCACGGGGCCGTACGCCGATCGCGCAGGCTTCGATCTTATTGCGCAGGGCATGAGCGGAATCATGAGCCTCACGGGCGAGGGTCCGGGGCGCCCGCCGGTCAAGGTCGGCGTTCCGCTCACAGACATGACGGCGGGAATCCTCGGCACCATGGGGATCCTCGCCGCCTACACTCACCGACTCAAAACCGGCGAGGGCCAACGCGTTGAAACATCGCTGCTGGAGGCGGGCATTCTGCACACCGCATGGCAGAGCGCCATCTTCTTCGCCACCGGCAGCTCCCCGGGGCCGCTCGGCAGCGCGCATCCGTTGAGCGCCCCCTACCAGGCCATCGAGACCGCCGATGGCTGGATCAACATCGGTGCCGCCAACCAGGCGAACTGGCTGCGCCTGGTCGAAATTATCGGCATGCCGACGCTCGGCGACGACGAGCGTTTCCGAGACAACGCCGCACGCATGCACAATCTGCCAGCGCTGATCGAGCTGCTGACCGCGCGCTTTCGCGAACGGCCGACGGGCGATTGGCTTTTGCTTCTCGAAGATGCCGGCGTGCCCGCGGGACCGGTTCTCACCATCGAACAGATGGCTGCAGACCCGCAGGTGCGGGCGCGCGAGATGGTGGTCGAGGTCGAGCACAAGAAGGTTGGAAAGACACGGGCGCTCGGCACACCGGTGAAGTTTTCCGCGACTCCGGCCCGCGTGAACCGCGCGGCCCCCCTGCTGGGGGAACACACACGCGAGATTCTCGCCGAATATGGCCTCGCACCGGCGGAAATCGACAAGCTGATTGACGCCGGCGACGTACTCGCCGCCTGACTGATCCCATCGGGTGGGCACGTGCCTTCCGGCACCAGGTCGCCTCGCTACTGCAGCGCCACCCGCATAATTGACTGCAGCGCTATCCACGCGAACAACGCGGCAATCAGATCGTCAAGCATTACTCCCAGACCGCCGCCCACCCGACGCTCAACAAGGCGAATCGGCCACGGCTTCCAGATATCGAACAGTCGAAACAGCACGAAACCGCCCACGGTCCACTCCCAGCCGCGGGGCACTGCGAGCATCGTCACCAGGTAACCGACGATCTCGTCCCAGACGATCGAGGCATGATCGGTGGTTCCAAGAACTCGATCCGCGATACCGCAAATCACCACGCCAACAAGGAACAGCAACACAACGACCGCTGCATACCAAAGAAGGTCGAGAGGCGCGAGGACAAGATAGAGCGGGACGGCCAACACCGTACCGAATGTTCCTGGCGCCCAGGCGATGCGCCCGACCCCAAATCCCTGCGCCGTCAACAACGCCAAGCGATTCATCGCATTCACCGATTAGCGCGCCTTGAGCTCGGTCCAGATGCGCTCATATTGCCGGCCGGCCTCGCCCAGATCCTCGATCGAATAGAACCTGATACCAGATGGCAATGCGTAGGATGCGCCCGGTAACTTCGGATCGATCATGCGGCGTGCTGATTCGTTCGGCGTCGGGTAGCGCAACGTTACCGAATTGCGTGCGGCGATCTCCGGGCGCATCAGATAATTGATAAAAACTTCCGCCGTGCGCTTGCGCTTCGATCGTGCTGGAATCACCAGGTTGTCGACAAACAGAAAGGTGCCCTCACGCGGGAGTGCAAACAGGATGTCCGGGTTGTCCTTCTGCGCCGTAAAGATCTCGCCACTCCAGCCGTGCGCCAGCACCGTCTCGCCCGCCACCAGTGAATCTTCGTAATTCTCGCTGTCGTACTTGGCGAGCAGCGGCTTCTGGCGCAGCAGCACGTCGCGCGCCGCCGCTAGCTGCGCGGGATCCCGGGTATTGGGCGAGAACCCCTTATAGATGAGCGCTGCGCCAATCGCCTCGCGCATGTCGTTCAGCATACTGACGCGGCCCTTGTGCGCCTTCAGACGCTCGGGATCAAACAGGTCTGCCCAGCTGGTGGGTGCGGGCTGCACACGCTTCCCGAGGTAGCCTATGCCGCTCGTTCCCCACAGGTACGGTACCGAGAATTCCAGCCTGGGATCATACGCGGGCGCCCGAAAGCGGGAGCCGAGGTTGCGCAGATTAGGCAGATTTGAGTGATCGAGCCTGGCCAGCAGCCCCTGGCGAATCATGATTCGCACCATGTAGTCCGAAGGCACTGCCACATCGTAGCCGGCCCCGCCCGCCTGCAATTTGGCAAGCAGATCCTCGTTGCTTGCGTAGTGATCCTCGATTACCCGTACACCGAATTCCGTCTCGAAATCCTTGAGAATCTGCGGATCGACGTAGCGGTCCCAGTTGAAGAGATAAAGTTCCCGATCGAGCGTCGCCGCGCGCGCTCCGTCCAGACCAACGGCCAGCACGGCCACCCATGCCGCCGCCATCGCGCAACGAACCCAACGCCCCCGTGTCACACTCTTTCTCCCGGTCTTCTTCCGCCCTGCAGTCCACTTCAACAAGGCAAGCATCGCAAACGATACCACGACGATCCGCGATTTGAGCCGGAAAAGACGCGGCCCCATCGTGAACCGGATTATGTGCGGCAACCCAGTTCCAGACGCATCGTTCAGCGGACATTTCCGGGCATCACTAAGATGCGTGCAGAGGACATCGCAATTTCGCGATGCCTAAACCCGGCGACGGTCAATCAGAAGCGGAAATGGCCGAATCCTCGCGAGAAATCCTGGCGACAGGAATTTGATGCACATCAAATAAGCAAGCATTCCTTTTGCATACAGTAGTGGCAGCGATTGGATGCCAGGGGTGCCAAGATGCCAACGCCAAATAGGGCATCGATCTTATCGAAGTGTTCGCCGCTGCTCCTCGCGGTGGGCGGCGTCTTCATGCTGCAAAGTTGCACCGTTGGTCCAATGCGGGCACCCACTCAAACAGGTATGGTGCTCTACGCCCAAGGCGCGCGCCAACATACGGCAACCGTCCAGCTGCAGTTACCGCCGGCCGAAGTCTATGCCGCCATGAAACGGGTGCTGCAGAATCGGCCAGACCTGAAACTGATTAACAGCAACGAAAGGCGCCACCTGATCGAGGTCATGCAGGGAGACAAGAGCGTGACAGCACAGGCCACGGCGCTGGATGGCAACTTAACATTGCTGTTCGTGTGGACCGATGCTGGCGAGAGTGGCGATACCGGTAGAGACGTGGCGCTACGAGCAGTGAATGAGCTCTGCCGTGAATTAGCAGTGCAATGCAAGATGCGCGATCAGTGAAAGCTGCGCTCGTCCTTGGTGCGGTATACAGCAATAACCCGACCGGGAACAACGGGGGATGCACACAGTGCCGCTTCACTTAAAGACAATCCAAAAGACAATCCAGCCGCCGCTTTGGCGTGTGATCACTGCAGCCTTGTGCTGCGTGGGGCTGTGGAGTTGCGCCACCACTGTGACGCCACCGTCGCGACAATCCCAGGAAGTCAGCGTTGCGGCCGTGCGCCAAGCGGAACAGGCGGGAATCAAGCGACAGCAACTCGAAGTGGAGATCCGCCGGTTTGCCGACCGCTACGGAACGGTTATGTCGCTGGAAGCGGATCGAATCATGGATCGCGCCGGTACACCTGAACTGCGCTGGTTCGCTACTGGAATCAAGCTTTCAATCAGAGAAGCAGTGCTGGATATCGCCGTCGGTCCCAATGCAGTAGAGAACCTTCTGGACATGCTGGTGCTGACGACATTGCAGCGGCAAGATCTTGAAACCCACTGGGTTCCCAAGTTCCTGGGCCCAAAGCTGGGTCAAGGGCTACTGAATGCGGCCCGTCAGCACGAAGAGGAAATCTGGGACATCGCCCAGAACGTACTGAACGCCAAACAACAAACAGAGCTGCGAGAGTTGATTCAGGAATGGCGCGAAGCGCATCCGAACCAACACTATACCTACGGCGTACGATTCGCCGGGTTTTCCGGCCAACGCGCCCAAGACCTGGGGCAAGTGCGGCAGACGGGTGGCCTGCTGGGCGAGGTAGCG